>JABAOC010000209.1_pt1 | contig 70835 bp, 71 predicted proteins | sample 7062161 | NCBI WGS metagenome assembly JABAOC01 (sample SAMN14538625, study PRJNA623070) | marine sediment metagenome | biome: marine biome [ENVO:00000428]; feature: marine pelagic biome [ENVO:01000023]; material: deep marine sediment [ENVO:00002113] | place: India: Gulf of Khambhat ... | reverse complement strand
TTAGGTCCCTGAGTAAGCCATCCTGTCATCAAGGAATCCCGAACAGCTTTCCATTCCTCCTCTCCAGTGGCAGGATGTGATATTGATATGTTCCTCTTATTATTCATCAGGTAATCCGGCCTCGCGGCGTTTGCGTGCAACCTCTTCTTTATGACTATTACGCCATTCTATTAACTTTTTAAGTCCGGTTCTTAAATCAACACCTGCTTTAAATCCGATTTCTTCTTCAGCTTTCTTAGTGCTACCAACACGGTTTTTAACAAAAGTCGTACCCCCTGGTTCATACTGAATCTTCAGATCAGAACCCGTGACTTCAAGAATAAGCTCCGCAAGTTCCTTTACGGTTGTTCTAACCCCAATCCCCACATTGTAAAATGTGTCAGTAGTGTCTGCCTTCATGGCATCTACATTTGCCCTGCCGCAATCTGACACATAAATAAAATCATATGCCTGTGACCCGTCACCGTAGACAATCGGTGGCAAGCCTTTATCAAGACGGTCAAGAATTTTCATTATGACAGCGATATATGCACCACGATAGTCCTGTCGTGCGCCATAGACATTCATATAACGGAGGCCGACATAATCGAAATGCCTGTCAGTATCTTTATATCTGTTATATAAAGCTCGGCATATATGCTCACCGGCAATCTTTGTTGCCCCGTAAAAGTTTGTATTATTATACGGATGATTTTCTGTCATCGGGTCTTCCTCTGCATCACCATACACGGATGCAGACGATGAAAAAACAAGCCGCTTAACACGGTTGTTGATACATGCCTCGAGCACATTAAAAGTACCTCCGATATTTACTTCGAATGCTGAGCGAGGATAATCATAACAATGGAGAAGCCATAACGCTGCAAAATGGAATACCCCATCTATTCCCTTCACTGCGGCATTCAGGATATCACGATGCATAATATCACCACCGAGACCAAAGATATTTACACGAGGGTCTTTCAGTGCTTCAGAAATGTTTTCCTCGCTTCCGCGTGTAAAATTGTCATAGATTCTGATTTCAGCCACATCCTCTTTTAAGATTTCGTCCACAGTATGAGATCCAATAAGTCCAGCTCCACCTATCAACAATAATCTCTTGCCACTTATATCCATAAATTAAACCTCACAAATTATAATATTTTAAATCCCTAAATATATTTTATGGTGTCTTGCCAATTAGCTATTCACTAATGATCAAAAAAGCTTTTAATACAGCCTAAGGTATAAACTGTCTCTTCTTCTCTCTGAAGCGGCTCTATTGGCAGGCTAAGCACATTTTCACATGCCTGTTCAGCATTTACAAGACTTCCTGCAATCTTGCTTCTGCCATCAAATACCTTCATTTTATGAAGGGGGAACGGATAATAGACCATTGTGCTTATGCCTTTTTCTTTCATGTATTTCTGAAGTTCGTCACGCTTTTCAGTACATATAGAATATTGGTGATAAACATGATAAACCTCAGGTAAAGGCACAGGTAAAGGCACAGATACACTATCTAATCCTCTTAAACCTTCATTATATATTTCCGCAATCTTTCTCCTTCGTTCATTGAACTCATCTATATATTTTAACTTTGCAAGGAGGACTGCTGCCTGTATTGTATCAAGCCTTGCATTATATCCTATATGGTCAACATTATACTTGTCTTTACCTCCATGTTTTAGAAGCATCCTTACAAGATCTGCTATCTCGTCATCATTAGTTGAAACCATCCCGCCGTCTCCAAATCCACCAAGGTTTTTAGAAGGGAAAAAACTGAAAGCACCGGCAGTTCCTATCGAGCCAAGTTTTTGTGGTGAGCCAGTCGAACCATTCCGCATACCACCAAATGCCTGTGCAACATCCTCAACGACAAAGAGATTATATTCTTCTGCAATCTCCATTATCTCAACCATATTGCATGACTGTCCGTAAAGGTGAACTGGTAGGATACCAACGACTCTTGAGGTTGAGGCAGATGTAAAGGTAGAAGTTAAATATTCTCGAATCTTATCTGGATCGATGTTGTAAGTCGATGGGTCAATGTCTACAAAGACGGGAGTTGCACCTGCCCTGAGAATTGCATCTCCTGTTGCAGTGAAAGTAAAGGGTGTAGTGATAATCTCATCGTCTCTGCTGAAGTATTCCTGACCTTTTGTCTTAATAGCCAAGGCCCTGAAAGACAGTACTAATGCTTCGGTGCCGGAAGAAACACCTATACAGTGCTTGACACCGATATATTCAGAAATTGTATTTTCGAGTTGCTGGACTTCAGGTCCTAATATCCATTTCTGATGCTCAAGACATTTGCTTATTGCTAAATCAATGTCTTCCCTCATATAATAATATTCAGCTTTTAGATCCAGAAGTGGTATATGTCTCACTGTCTTTCCTCGATAACCTTCAATTTCCCACGAGATTCTCTATAGGTATTACCGCATGATTCACAAGCAAGTTTATTCTTTTTGGGTACAAGTTTTATCCCACAGCGGCACATCCATCCGCTCAACTTACCTGGATTGCCGGTAATAAGGGCATAATCAGGCACGTCTTTAGTCACAACCGCGCCTGCACCTATAAATGCATATCTACCAAGGGTAATTCCACATACAATTGTGGCATTTGCTCCCAGCGTTGCACCTCGTTTTACAAGTGTCCCTCGCAATTCCTTCATTCGTGGAATTTCACTCCTTGGGTTGAATACATTCGTGAAGACCATAGACGGACCACAGAAGACATAATCTTCAAGTGTAATGCCCTCGTACACGGAAACATTATTCTGGATTTTCACATTGTTACCTATAAAAGCATTAGGTCCTATAACAACGTTCTGACCTATTTTGCAGTTTTTACCTATTTTAGAACCCTTAAGTACGTGGCTGAAGTGCCAGATACTTGTACCAGTCCCTATGTCCGAAGGTTCATCTACTATCGCTGTCGGATGTAAAAAATAAGGCTTATCTATTACAGGATCTTCATGCATACCGACCGGTTTGCCTTTGGACTCCAGTGAAAGCTGACACGCATTAAGCACCCTTAAAACTCTCAACCCCTCTTCCCCATCTGTTTTCGACTTACTTCTGAGTTTTATACATTCAATAAAATGGGCACATTCCTGCTTGAGAGGTTCAGTCAGTTCAATATCTACGATCTGCGCATCTTTTTTATCAGGTATAGGGATATGCCCTTTCCAGCTTATTTTATGGGGAAATAGGAGGAGTTTATCCTTTTTCTCAACGTCATCAAAAACCGCCATCTTCTCTGAACCAACAACAATGAATTTTTGTTCCTTATAGGGATGAAGCCAGCTTACAAATATATGGGCTTTAATTCCTCTGGGAAAACTTAATGTACTCAATGTCACATCTATTATTTTCTCTTGTAAGTACTGGCCTCCGAAAGAAGAGACCTCCTCAGGCATCTGTCCCGCTAAGGAAAGAATAACGGATATATCATGTGGTGCAAAGCTCCAAAGTATGTTCTCTTCCTGTCGGATTTTTCCCAGATTCAATCTATTAGAATATATATAGTAAAGCTTGCCGAGTTCTCCTTCGTCTATCATCTCTTTTAATTTCAGAACTGCAGGATGATATTGTAGCAAGTGACCGACCATAAGTATTTTTCTGTTTTCATTGGCAATTCTGTTTAACTCCATCGCCTCATTTATTGAAAGACTTAATGGCTTTTCTACAAAAACGTCTTTTCCTCTTAAGAGAGCCTGTTTGGCAAGTCTATAATGCGACTCTGCAGGCGTTGCAATAGCAACAGCATCAACCTCTTTAAGTGAAAAAACTTTATCAGGATTGTTAAAAACCTTTACCTTGGAATACTCTTTTTTAAAATTGAGAATTTTTGTTTTGTCTTCATCACATATTGCAAAAAGGGACTTTAGATTATTGAAATTTCTTATGAGATTTCTTCCCCAGTATCCGGCTCCTATAACAGTGATATTAGTTCTTTTCACTATTGCCTCCTTTAAAAAAGTCCTGTCGATAAGTTTTTTTGCAGGCTACCGCCATTCAGGTATTTATACCCGTCCTGACAATCATCTAAGGCAACAAGAATTAACATTGCCATTTTAAACTTTTACAACTTCAACTACTCTGATCTGCTTCAGCCGTCTGCATATCGAGCTTAATTGAGTAAATAGAATGTATACTACCGTCCTCTACACCGTTTTCAATAAGCTTTTCGTATACAAAATATCTCTTTACCAATGTAGTTATGATAACCTTGTCGTATTCGAGTGTATTTATATCCTTAAAAGACAATACTGTATTTTTAAAAAAGTCCTTTCCTGCCCTATTATCGTCAACAACACCTGTTAGCTCCATATCAACCTCCTGCAGGGACAGATATGCTATTTCTGCAACCTCATCTGCTCCCGCAAAAACTACTTTTCTGATACCCTGAGCGTACAATTCACTAAACAGCTTCTGGAAATCCTTCCTTGCATTTCTGTACAGGTTCGTATAGTCCTGAAGCAGTCTATAGGTAAGGCGGGTTTTCTCTGTAAAACCTTTAGGGGTCAAATAATAAGCGTATCTCTTTGAAGGTATTGTTTTAATAGTTATATAGCCTTTTGCTACAAGGTTTTTCATATATGAGTTGACAAGACCTAGTGCTATGTTGAGCCTTTTGCTTAAATCTCTCTGGGAAAGGGGTTCACCCTTTGAAATCTCATCCAGTAGCTGGAGAGACCTGTAACTATCCTGATTTTCTGGCTTTTCTTTGTTCATATTATGAACGTTCATATTTTGAACATAACATAGAGTCTTTTTCTTGTCAAGTTTTTTTGTTTTAACAATCTTGAGATAGCAGGTGTTCATATTTTGAACACTAAGATCAACATTGCAGGAAAGTAAAAAATGTAAAAATTAGGGATGTCTTTTTCTTGACTAATTATTCAAATACACAGATATTAAACTGTAATGAAAATAAGCAATTACAAAAAATCAGATGTTCCAGTAGCTCTCATAACCGGAGCCTCGAGGGGGCTGGGCAGGGATATTGCCATGAGAATGGCAAAAGACAGATACAGCATTATTTTAAACTACCTCTCTTCAGAGAAAAAGGCGTTCAGAATACTGCAAGAGATTAACGGGGATTCTCTTGCCATAAAAGCAGATGTCAGTGATTTAAAGCAGGTAGAAGCAATGGCACAGGTGATCGAGAAAGAATTCGGAAGGCTCGATGTAATTGTAAACAATGCAGGTATTGCAAAAGACAACCTGCTAATTAAACAGACCGAACAGGAATGGGATAATGTTATCAGCACAAACCTTAAGGGTTGCTTTAATATCATTAGGACGATGGCACCTATTATGATAAAATCGAACAGTGGACACATTATTAATATCTCATCATATTCAGGGATTAAAGGTAAAACTGGTCAGGCATCATACAGTGCTTCAAAGGCTTCAATAATCGGGCTTACTCTCACTGCTGCAAAGGAACTTGCAGAGTACAATATAAGAGTAAATGCCGTACTTCCAGGATATATGAAGACAGAAATGGGTACAAAGGCTATTAGCGCAATGAAAAAGGCAAAAGCAGACAGTATCATGAAAAAATTATCAGAACCTTCAGAGGTGGCAGTATTTATTGTATATCTGTTACAAACCAGGAATATTACAGGTCAGGTTTTCAGCATAGATAGCAGGATTATTTAAAACAGCATAGGAAATTAACGCTTTGTGCTTTGCTTAGTATATTAAGGAGGATATATGTCGAAAGGATTTTTTATAACGGGCACCGATACAGAGATTGGTAAAACCATAATTGCAGGTGCAATAATAAAGGCATTATATTTACTCAAAGTAAAAGCATGCGGAATGAAGCCTGTCGAAAGCGGGTGTGGCCGTGAAGGTGAAGTGCTTTTACCTTATGACGGTATTTTTTTAAAACATGCTGCTCATATGCAAGAGCCCATAACACTTATTACACCATGCTGCTTTGAGACCCCCCTTGCACCTCTGGCCGCTTCCGAGATAGAAAAAACAGATGTCAATACAAAAGAAATCAAGAAAGCATTTGATAAACTTTCCAAGCGTTATGAGGCAGTCGTGGTAGAAGGTGTCGGCGGTCTTATGGTACCGTTAAAAAAAGATTATTATGTTGTTGATCTTGCAAAAGAACTTATGTTGCCTGTTATTGTGGTTGCAAAGCCCGGCATTGGAACCATAAATCATATTATGCTCACATTAAAATATGCCTTTAAGGAGGGACTGGAAATAGCGGGGGTCATTATTAATTACAGTCAGCCTCCTGAAAACACACTTGCGGAAGAAACAAATCCAAAACTTCTCGCACAGGTATGTCCTGTTCCGATTATCGGAATATTTCCCTATCTCAAGAATATGGATGAAACCACAATTGAAAGGACAGTCCTCAAGAATCTGAATCTGGAAGTATTAAAAAAATATATTTAAACTAAATAAGCTTTGCATCCTTCAGAACCTTCTTAAGTTTTTCTTTATTCGCAGGTGCCATTTCACAGAGCGGAAGCCTGAATTCCTCTCTTATTTTCTTCATCATTGCAAGTGCGGTCTTTACAGGTATAGGGTTTGTCTCAAAAAACATCGCCGCATTCAGCGGTTCAAGCTTGTAATGTACCTTCAGTGCCTCCCTGACTTTCCCCTTCTGCCAGAGAGAGAACATTTTTGATGCCAGTCTGGGAGCCACATTTGCTGACACTGAAATAGCACCTTTTCCGCCAAGTGCCAGGAGCGGGAATGTTGTAAAATCATCTCCTGATAAAACAGTAATTCTTTCTCCACAAAGACGGATAATCTGGCTTACCTGTTTCATGTCACCGCTTGCCTCTTTTATCGCAACTATATTCTTTATCTCTGCAAGTCTCGCAACAGTCGCCGGAAGTATGTTTGAAGCGGTCCTGCCTGGCACATTGTAAAGGACAATCGGGATTCTAACAGCCTCTGCTACTGCCTTGTAATGCCTGTAAATTCCTTCCTGTGTGGGTTTGTTGTAATAAGGGGAAACAAGAAGCGCTCCATCAGCTCCTGATTTCTTTGCCTCCTTTGTAATCATTATGGTCTCATCAGTTGAGTTAGCACCAGTACCTGCTATAACAGGCAATCTTCTGTTAACAGTTTCAACTGTAAATTTGATAACTCTGTGGTGCTCCTCATAGTCAAGCGTAGCTGACTCACCAGTTGTACCGCAGGGCACAATAGCATTAGTCCCCTCTTTTATATGCCACTCAATAAGGTTACCAAGGGCCTTCTCATCAACTTTACCCTTTTTAAAAGGTGTGACTATCGCTACGATAGAACCTCTAAACATATCATCCTCCCTAACTATGTTTAAAATAAACTTTACTCCGGTCCTGAATTCATTTTCAACCTTGGCAGTCCATTTTACAATACCTGCCTTTTATCCCATCCCATTATTAAACCTGAGCACATGGCCAGGCTCAAAGGGATAGTCTGTCTTCATGCAGAACCTTCCACTGCTGATATTAATGGTAATACCTTTCAGGGCCAGTTTCTTTAACTCATATATCTTAACAACACTCACACAAAAATCGAGTGTATGCTCATACGGTCTTCTTACGAATTGTCTTTTCTCGTGCATTAGTCTGTTCCCACCTAAGTTTTTATAACAATTTCCCCCTGAAATACTTCTTCCGCAGGACCTGTCATGTAAACATGATTATCTTTATTCCATTCTATCACAAGTTCTCCACCGAGCAATTCAACATTTATTCGCCTCCCTGTAAGACCCTTTAAGTTAGCTGCCACTGCGGCTGCTGAAGCTCCTGTACCGCACGCCATTGTCTCGCCAGAACCTCTTTCCCAGACACGCATTTTAATCCTCTCCGGATTAATTACCTCGATAAACTCGACATTTATCCTGTTTGGAAACAGCTCGTGATTTTCTATCAGGGAACCAATTTTCTTTACATCAAATTTATCTAACCCGTCAACAACAATAACAGCATGAGGATTTCCCATTGAAACACAGGTAATTTTAAACTCTCTGTCATCAATCATTAAAGGAAAATCTTTAACCATACCCTCAAGTCTTACAGGAATAAACCTGCCTTCGAGTACCGGCTCCCCCATATTTACCTTTATCATATCACCGGATTTCTCCGGCCATATTATTCCGGCTGTAGTTTCAACTGACAGCACCTCTCCTACGGACAGACCCCTGTCCCAGATATATTTTGCAAAACAGCGAATTCCGTTTCCACACATCTCCACCTCGCTGCCGTCTGAGTTAAATATCCGCATCGTAAAGTCCGCACAATCAGAATTGTAAAGAAGCAGAACCTGGTCAGCACCTATGCCAAAACGCCTGTGGCAGAGCATCCGCGAAATCTCGGGCAGATTTGCAAGCTCAAGATTCCTGAGGTCAATAAGTACAAAATCATTGCCAAGACCATGCATCTTTGTAAATTGAAGTTTCATTTCAGATATGCCGGGACTTTTTCATCTTTTACAAGGTCTTCGAATGTTCCACGTTTTCTTATGAGACTGTGAGTTTTGCCTTTTACTATAACCTCAGCAACTGTTGGTCGGCTGTTGTAGTTTGAACTCATTGACATGCAATAGGCGCCAGCGCTCATAACAGAAATGTATTCTCCCCTGTTAACTCTTTGAATCTCCCTATCCTTTGCCAGAAAATCCCCTGACTCGCATATAGGGCCTACAATATCAGCATTTATCTTTGCCCTCCTTTTTTTGACCAAAGGTATTATATGGTGGTATGCGCCGTAAAGTGTCGGCCTTATCAGGTCATTCATACCTGCATCTACAATAATGAAACTCTTCCCGACACCCTTTTTAAGATATAATACCTTCGTAACAAGAATACCTGCATTGCCAACAATTGATCTTCCGGGCTCGACTATCAGGGTGATCCTTCTATTATCTATAAGAGATATGAGTTTTTTTGCCATCTCACCGGGCAACGGGGGTTTTTCATCAAGATATGGAATTCCCAGACCGCCTCCTATATCAAGATACCTTATATTAAAGTTCCGCCTGTCCAGTTCATCCAGAAGTAAAAGCATTCTTTTCATTGCATCAACGAACGGTGACATCTCTGTTATCTGCGAACCTATATGCTTCTGTATGCCAACCACTTTAATATTTTTAAGCCGGGATGCAAGCCTATAGTTTTCGAATGCATCCTCTATCGAGATACCGAACTTGTGCTCCTTCATTCCTGTAGAGATATAGGGATGTACGTGAGGGTCAATATCAGGATTAACTCTCAATGCAATAGGGGCTTTCGATCTCATCTTTCCTGCAACTCTGTCAATCTCTATCAGCTCATCCTCAGATTCCACATTAAACATCAGTATCCTTGATTTAATTGCATATCTTATTTCATCTTCTGTTTTGCCAACACCTGCATAAACTATTTTATTCGGGGGAATGCCGGCCTTCAGCGCTCTGAAGAGCTCCCCTCCAGAGACAATATCCGCACCACTGCCATTCTTTGCAAAAAGCCTCAGGATAGCTCTGTTTGTATTTGCCTTAAGTGCATAACAGATAATATGAGGGTAACCTTTAAAGGCATCTTCATATACCTTGAAGTGCCTTAAAAGTGTCCTGTAACTGTAAATGTAAAGAGGGGTTCCGTATTTTTCGGCAAGTCTCCGGACAGGGACACCCTCTGCATATAACTCATCACCTTTGTAACTGAAGAAATGCATTTTTTATCTCTGGGAATGTAATTTTGCTTAATTTTTGCGTTTATTTTAACATAATAAAAATACAAAGTCATAGATAAGGATTACTGAGCTCTTTATGAGTAAAATCCAAACCATGAAACAGAGGTTTATTAATGGGCAAAAACATTACAGAAAAGATTTTTGAAACACATCTTGTATACGGAGAAATAAAAACGGGATCACCTGTAGCCCTGAAAGTTGACCAGGTCTATACACAGGATGCAACAGGAACAATGGCCTGGCTTCAGTTTGAGGCTATGGGCCTTGACAGGGTAAAAGTCCCTCTTGCGGTCTCATACGTAGACCATAACATAATCCAGTCCAATTATATGAATCCTGACGATCATTTATTCCTGAAGACCGTTGCAGCAAAATACGGGGCGTATTTCTCAAGGCCCGGTAACGGAATCTGCCATCAGGTACACCTTGAACAGTTTGCAGCCCCTGGCAAAATTGCTTTGGGCACTGACAGCCATACACCAACCGGAGGCGGAATTTGCATGATAGCAATCGGTGTCGGAGGACTTGATGCTGCAGTAGTTATGGGCGGCTCTCCATTTGAACTGACCATGCCTGAAGTCATAAAAATAAACCTTACGGGTAAATTGCAGCGTCCATGGATAACTGCAATGGATGTCATTCTTGAAATACTTAGAAGACTTACGGTTAAAGGCGGTAGAGGTAAAATAATTGAATACGGAGGCCCGGGTGTCAGTGACCTGAGTGTACCTGAAAGGGCGACCATAACAAACATGGGGGCCGAGCTTGGTGCTACAACTTCTGTATTCCCCAGTGATGAAAGAACAAAATTCTATCTTACTGCTGTTGGCAGGACTTCAGACTGGATGGAACTCTCAGCTGACGATAATGCCGAATATGCGGAAACAATAGATGTTGACCTCAGTTTGATCGAACCTATGATTGCACAGCCGCATAGTCCTGACAATGTAGTTACTGTAAAGAGCCTTGCAGGCAAAGTGGTTGATCAGGTATGCATTGGAAGCTGTACAAACTCTTCATATATGGCATTGAAGACTGTTGCATCAATACTCAGAGGCAATACTGTTGCAGAAGGAGTAAATCTTCTCATAAATCCGGGATCAAAGCAGGTATATGAGATGATATCAAAAGAAGGGTTAACTGCATATATGATTGCAGCAGGAGCACGTCTGCTCGAATCATCATGCGGGCCATGCATAGGCATGGGAGGAGCTCCTGGAACAGGGCAGGTGTCAATACGCTCCTATAATAGAAATTTCAAGGGACGCAGCGGCACAAAAGATGCCTTTGTGTATCTTGCCAGTCCTGTATCCTGTGCTGTCTTTGCACTTAAAGGAGAGATAACAGACCCGCGTGAATCAGGACTTTCTATACAGAATTTCGAAGAGCCGGGAGAATACCTTATAAACAGGAATTTTATTATTCCTCCCGTGGAAGATACCTCTGATATAAAAGTAATCAAGGGTCCTAATATAAAAGAGGTATCTGTGAAGGATCCATTGAAAGACAGAATTGATGGAGAGATTCTTCTGAAACTCCATGACAATATCACAACAGACGATATAATGCCTGCCGGTTCGGCAATTCTCCCCCTGCGCTCAAACGTTCCCGCAATATCGGAATTTGTTTTCAGCAACATCGACACTACATTCAGTAAAAGGGCGAAAGAGGCGAAAGGAAAAGGAGGGGGCATAATTATCGGCGGTGAAAACTATGGACAGGGATCTTCAAGAGAACATGCAGCAATTGCTCCCATGTTTCTTGGGATACAGGCTGTAATAGCAAAGTCATACGCAAGGATACACCATTCCAATCTCATAAACTTTGGCATACTGCCTCTCCAGTTTGCTAATACTGAAGATTATGACAGGGTTGAGAAAGGCGATCATGTAATAATTAAAGATCTGTATAAGGCAATCACTGACAATCAGACATATATTGTTGAAAATGCTACAAAGAATCTTTCTTTTACTGTTAAATCCGGTTTTAACGACCGTGAAAAAGAGATAATAAAAAAGGGTGGCTTGCTGCCTTATACAAAAGAACACCAGATTTCATGAATAGATATCTTAACCCTAAATAAAGTCCACCGTCTGAAGGTTTTGCAATAAAAATATTAACAACACATTTGTATATCAGAAACTTAGATTGTATACTTTATTTATCAGAAAAGTAATGTTTAATTGACAAGAAAATATAATAAATTGTATTTTAAAATTTCTAAATTTTCGGGCCGCTAGCTCAGTTGGTAGAGCAACGCCCTTTTAAGGCGTGGGTCGAAGGTTCGAATCCTTCGCGGCTCACCATCTGTCCCCATCGTCTAGCCCGGCCAAGGACATCGCCCTTTCAAGGCGGTAACGCGGGTTCAAATCCCGCTGGGGACGCCATGAAAATCAAGGGGTTACATGAGGTAACCCCTTTCCTTATCTTCCAACTGTAACCAAATTGATGTAGTTCATTCATTACTATTAACACAAAACTGCAGAAATACATTTCTTATTATTAGATTGTGGAGTAAATAATAATTGTGATACCATGTATTTATTACAGAAAATTTCAAAGATCTCTACTGACAAATTAATCTGATAAAATATGATGACCTCTGATATGCTCTTGAGGCTGAAGAGATTTCACAACGAACAGTTTGGTATACCGCTGGACTGACACAGGAAGAGGAAGATGGATATTATATTGACTGTAAATACCGGAAGCTCATCTGTCAGATTGGCCTTGTTTTCAAAAGATAAAAAAGAACTATCATACATCTCTGTCCGTCATCTGAACTCCCACGAAAAAACGCCTGAGATTCTGTTGAATGAATTTTTGGATGAATATCTTCAAAAGGTTAAAGTTGTTGCACATCGCGTTGTACACGGCGGTTCCCAACTTAATTATCCATGTCTTATTAATGAGGAAATTGAAAACGAAATAGAGAGACTTTCTATCCTGGCACCACTTCACAATCCTCTCGCTCTTGACTGGATAAGGTCATGCCGCAAGGTACTTGGAAACAATGTTCCTCAGGTTGCTATCTTTGACACTGCTTTTTATGCACATTTGCCTGAGATATCCAGAATATATGCTCTTCCAAAAAATCTCTGTGAGAGTCACGGGATTCGTCGTTACGGATTCCATGGAATCGCCCACAAGGCTATGTGGCAGAGATGGAGACTTATTCATCCGGAAATTCCAGAAGGTGGCAGGGTAATTTCTCTTCAACTTGGTGCTGGAAGTTCTATAACCGCCATAGACAGGGGAAAACCAAAGGACACCTCAATGGGATTTTCACCAATTGAGGGTCTGGTCATGGCAACACGCTCTGGCGACATTGATCCTGGCATAATAACCTTTCTCGGATATTCGTCCGGGTTTACTGCTCAAGAGATAGATCAATTGATCAACAAGTCTTCAGGACTACTTGGAGTATCAGGTATAAGCCGTGACATGAGAGAATTGCTGGAATCTAATGAAACCGATGCTCAACTTGCAGTGGATCTTTACTGTTACCGGGCTCAAAAATACATAGGTGCGTACTTAGCTGTTCTTGAAGGAGCAGATGGAATTCTTTTCGGAGGGGGAGTCGGTGAAAATGCGCCTTTCATAAGGAAACAGATTCTGCAGGGTATGAGCTGGTTCGGTATCGAGCTAGACACACAGGCCAATAACTCTACGATTGGCAAAGAAGGCATGATCAGTCCTCCAGAAAGCAAAATAGAGATATGGGTAATACCTGTGGATGAAGAATTTGCTTTAGCCAAGGAAGCCATTGCCATATTTGAGTCAACCCTGTTAGAAGACCTTCACCCTTCTAACAGGAAGGATCACACGGGGCATTAAACCATGTGTTCGCTAAAAAGGAAATTATTTTTATCCCCTCTCCAAGCCCCGAAAGACCTCTTGTCTCTTACGGGGCAAGCAGCGGGGCTTTCTAACAGGGTCAAAATAATCTGGATATTAAATATTAAAAAACAATAGGAGGATACTATGAGTAAGCATCGCTCAAAGAACAAAGCTCTTTCAAAAGACGAAATTGAAGCTATTAATGCTTACTGGCGTGCAGCAAATTATCTTTCAGTAGGACAAATTTATTTATTCGATAATCCGCTTCTTAAGGAACCTCTCAAACTGGAACATATAAAACCAAGGTTGCTGGGACATTGGGGAACAACGCCTGGTCTAAATTTCATCTATGTTCATCTTAACCGTGTAATTAAGGCATATGATCTCAATATGATTTACATTTGCGGGCCTGGACACGGAGGTCCAGGCATGGTTGCAAATACATATCTTGAAGGAACGTACACCGAGATTTATCCCAATATTTCCCAGGATTCTGATGGTATGAGAAAGCTCTTCAAACAGTTCTCATTTCCGGGTGGTATTCCCAGCCATGCTGCTCCAGAAACACCGGGTTCTATCCATGAGGGCGGGGAACTGGGATATGCAGTATCCCATGCATACGGAGCGGTCTTTGACAACCCCGATCTTATTGCTGCTTGTGTTGTGGGAGATGGAGAAGCAGAGACCGGACCCCTTGCAACGGCATGGCATTCAAACAAGTTCCTAAACCCAATACGTGATGGAGCAGTTCTGCCTATTCTGCATCTGAATGGATATAAAATAGCCAATCCCACACTGCTTGCACGAATAAACCGAGAAGAACTCGAAAGTCTCTTTGTCGGGTACGGCTACAGACCTTATTTTGTTGAAGGATCAGACCCTGAAATTATGCACCAGTTAATGGCTAAAACACTGGATAAGGTAATAACCGAGATTGGATCAATACAGAAAAAAGCACGCAGCACAGGAAGCTCAAAACGTCCGAAATGGCCAATGATTATCCTTCGGACACCAAAAGGCTGGACAGGACCAAAAGAGGTTGACGGGAAAAAGACTGAGGATTTCTGGAGGTCTCATCAGGTACCTTTCTCTGATATGGCTGAGCGGCCGGATCATGTGAAACTTTTGGAAGATTGGATGAAGAGTTACAGGCCGGAAGAACTCTTTGACGAAAATGGTACGTTTAAACAGGAACTGGCAGAACTCGCCCCTAAGGTAGACCGCCGGATGGGAAACAACCCACATGCAAATGGAGGAATTTTGCTCAAAAATCTCAGGATGCCAGACTTTAGAGATTATGCCGTAGATGTACCCAGGCCAGGACATACTTTTGATGAATCAACGAGGGTGCTCGGCCGTTTTCTAAGGGATATTATGAAACTTAATATGAAAAACAGTAATTTCCGTGTATTCGGTCCAGACGAAACAGCCTCAAACCGTCTCGGTGCGCTGTTTGAAATAACCGACAGGACATGGATTGATGAAACCATCCCCGAAGACGACCACCTTTCCCCAGACGGCCGCGTTATGGAAATACTCAGTGAACATACCTGCCAGGGATGGCTTGAAGGATACCTTCTCACAGGCCGTCACGGCTTCTTTTCCTGTTACGAGGCTTTTATACATATCATTGACTCAATGTTCAACCAGCATGCAAAGTGGCTCAAAGTAACAAGCAGTGAAATTCCCTGGAGGCGGCCCATTGCATCACTGAACTATCTTCTTACATCACACGTCTGGCGGCAGGATCATAACGGATTCAGTCACCAGGATCCTGGATTTATCGATCATGTTGTGAATAAAAAGGCTGAAGTGATCCGTGTATATCTTCCACCTGATGCAAATACCCTCCTTTGTGTTGCCGACCACTGCCTGCGGAGCCGTGATTACGTTAATGTTATTGTCGCAGGTAAACAGCCTTCACTACAGTATCTAAGCATGGACGAGGCCATAAAGCACTGCACTGCAGGTGTAAGTATCTGGGAATGGGCCAGTAATGATAAAGATTCGGAGCCTGATGTTGTCATGGCATGTGCAGGAGATGTGCCTACGCTCGAAACTCTTGCCGCTGTTTCAATACTTCGCGAGCATGCACCTGACCTTAAAATAAGGGTCGTTAATATTGTCAACTTAATGAAACTCCAGCCACAAAACGAACATCCTCATGGCCTTTCTGACAAAGAGTTCGATACAATCTTCACAACTGACAAACCGATTATCTTCGCTTTTCACGGTTACCCTTGGCTTATACACCGTTTGACGTACCGAAGGACAAATCATAAAAACTTACATGTACGGGGCTACAAAGAAGAGGGAACAACAACAACACCTTTCGATATGGTTGTACTGAATGACCTTGACCGTTATGATCTCGTTGCCGATGTCATTGACCGCGTTCCAAAGCTCGGGTATCATGCCGCTTACATAAAACAATATGTACGCGACAAACTGATTGAACATCAGGAGTATATCCGCAAGCATGGTCAGGACATGCCGGAAATCCATGAATGGACATGGTCTTTGAACAATAAATGAGTTAAACTTTATTAAATAAATAAAGAATTATATTTATGGTTCTGTTATAATTACCTTTAAAAATAAGGGGGCTTTTTATGAAATCAGCAAACGTTGGAAGCACTGTTAAGGTACACTACACCGGAAAATTGGATGACGGCAATGTCTTTGACTCCTCAAGAGAGCGAGAACCTATTGAATTTACAATTGGACAAGGTCAGCTAATAAGTGGCTTTGAAAATGCTGTAGTAGGGATGGCTGCAGGCGATACAAAGACAATAAAAATCTCTTCTAATGAAGCTTATGGAACACACAGGGACGAACTTGTCATTAATATCGACAGGGCACGTTTACCACAGAATATTGATCCAAAGGAGGGGTTATGCCTGAACCTCAGGAATCCTGACGGTGGAACCTTGGAAGTTACAATCACCTCAGTGGACGAGACCTCTGTTACGCTGGACGCCAACCATCCCCTTGCGGGAAAAGACCTCACTTTTGAAATTGAGCTGATGGAGGTTACATAAGGAAAGTTATTTCGCTATTTTTATTTTTCGGTAAATTCGGTAACATTTTTATAATTTCTTACGACTAAGGTCAAATCATCATACCGTGAAATAAAAACCAAAATAATAATTCAATCGCCCAGCGTTAAAATCAAATCTTTCTGATATAATGTATCCAACGAGTAAGAGCTGCTGTTTTTTATAATTTTCAGGTTATGGCTAAGTTCAAGAGCAGGGAAGAATATGAGCAGTGGAAAGCTTCCAGATTAGGACTCAATACAGAGTCCGGGAGTCGAAGCATACCCGCAAAGAAGCCCGTAATGATTTTGATCGTCGGCTGGGCATTTATAATTATTGCCTGTTTTATGATAATAGGCGGGTTTGGCGGGCTAGTCATGTCATTCCAAATCCAGATGATGGGTATCAATTTTGCAGAGATGGAACCAGTTCCTGATGATATGCCCTTAATGATCAGTCTTTTCCTATTTTTAATAGAAAATATGATGTTCTTTTCAGTTTTATTCATATTAATTTCGGTTCTTATACTTGTATCGGGAATTTTTTTCCTTATGCTTAAAACATGGGCAAAAACCTCACTGGAAGTTTTTTCATGGGGCACTGTCATTTTTATAGCCTTTTTAGGACTATTATGGATATTAACCTGGGCAAGTGCATCCGGGACTTCAACTGCATCCTCCACCTTATTTGGTACAGTAATAGGCCTTATCGTCACAGCATTTTACGCAGCTATACCTGTAACATTTATTGTCTTGCTGCGTCAAAGATCAATAAAAGATGCCTTTGGCATGAACTGAAGGTGCAGGTCTCGCACACTCTATCCTTGATGATTTAAAATATCATTAATACAATGTCTGAAGTCATTATAAAAAGGGCGTCCTATGATTATGAAACACTAAAACCATTAGTGTTCGAACTGATTGATACGCTTAATAGAGATTTGATCAGAAAAAACAGCCGTGTCCTAATAAAGCCGAACTTTCTGGCACCTGCACCTCCTGAGAAGACACTGATCACACACCCAATGATTATCAGGGCAACTGTGGAATATGTTCTGCAGAAGGAAGCTCATCCTCAAATCTCAGACAGTCCTGCATTGGGAAGATCCTTTGACAGGGTTCTTCTTGAAAGCGGCATCAAGGATGCGCTTAGGGACCTGAATGTTGAATACAAAGAATTTAGAGAATCTGAGATTATCGATACTGGGCCACCTTTTAATAAAATAGAGATTTCTGCTGATGCACTACATGCAGATATACTGATTAACCTTCCCAAGCTAAAAACACATTCACAGATGCTACTGACTCTCGGCGTAAAAAACCTATTCGGTTGTGTGGTAGGATTAAAGAAACCCGAGTGGCATCTTAGAACAGGCATTGACAGGAATATGTTTGCACGCCTGCTCGTTCAGATCTTTAAGGCTGTCAGTCCTTCTATGACCATTCTTGATGGCATATTAGCAATGGAAGGACATGGGCCGGGTAAAAGCGGCTCACCAAGATACCTCGGCCTGCTCATGGCAAGCAGTGACACGGTAGCACTTGATATTACGGTCTGCAAAATGTTAGGGATTGATCCAGACCGTCTGCTCACAAATAAAATCGCCAGGGAGATGAATCTTTTAGATACCCCGATTAAAGTTAGTGGTGAATTTACGGAAATACACAATTTCAGGCTACCTGAAATAACACCTCTAATATTCGGCCCGGAAAAATTTCATGGGTTTATGCGAAGACATCTTGTTCAGAGACCGGTATCTGATAAATCACTCTGCGTGATGTGCGGTGAATGCTGGCGTTACTGTCCTGCTCAGGCAATATCAGAAGACAAAAAGAAGATACTTTTTGACTATGAAGCATGCATAAGGTGCTACTGCTGTATTGAGATCTGTCCCTATGGCGCGCTCAGTGCACAGGAAACAACACTCGGCAAAATTGTCAGAAAAATGATCATCAAGCGTAATAATTAGAGAACTTTTTAAGCTTTATTTCAAAACCGAAGACCTTTTCCCTATACTGCTACTTTCTTGATCTTTCCAAAGGTAGTCAAGAGAAAATCATATTTATGCTTAAGATCAATTATCGATCTCAAAAGAACAGCATATAAAGGATTAAATTTCAAATATGGTCTTAAGGTGTTTGCCATTTTTGCAAGATGTGCTTCGCATTCCTGAACACAACTATGTGACATGTTTTTAACTGTAATGTCATAAGTATAAAATATTTCAAGAAAAATATCTGTAACCAGACAGAATTCATTAAGAATAGTGTGGGAAATTGCTTCATCCTGGGTGATCTTCTTCTTCCTGAGCCTGCGCAAAAACTCTACGATCTCTGCCTGGATAATCTTTAACTGCTTGATTATGTTTTTAAGGTCATCTTTAGTCCTGCTAAACATATTCTTGTAAACAAAGGTTTTTGAAATCTTCCTCCAGTGCTTAAGGTGTATCTTTTTCCACTCAGCCATTTCTGCCCAGAAAAGTACAAGGTTTTTATCAAAATCATCTCTTTTTGCAAAAAGGCTGTATGTTTCGTAAGACAGTTCATCAAGCTTCCTGCCCAACTTGATGATCTCGCTAATCTCTTTCATTTCTCTCATTTTTATTAACTAATACTTTCTCGGCTTCTGTTATCTGTTCAGTAATTATAAGGTTAACACATTTCAGGCCAAAAATATAAAAATATTTTAAATCTATGCACGGATAAAAAATGCATTGGAGGGATAAAAACAGATATATATTTTTTTATTACTTTAATAGATAAATGTCGTATAAAAGAGAGGGCTTTTTAAGGCGTGAACGGACCTCTCAGGAGTGCAAGCCTCTGTTGTGCATAACGTCCCATTTCGTTATCAGGAGCTATTTCTACCTGAGCAGAATAAGCTTTTATAGCCATCCTTGTATTGTTCAATTTTTCATAATTAATTCCCATATATCCGTATACTTCTGCATGTCTGTTAACTATTTCAACAAATTTCCCGAAATAATCAAGCGCCTCTCTCGGTCTGTCCATTTCATGATAACAGAGTCCTGACACATAAAGGGACCCTGGATGGTCGGGATAAAGAGAAAGGCTCTTTTTAATATATTCAAGGGCAGCGCCTGGTCTTTTCCTTTTATATTCGCTTATCGCGAGTCCGTAATACGCTGGCTGATAAGAGTTTTCACGTTCAAGTGCCTTATTGAAATTATCTGCCGCATCAACATAATTTTCCTTTACAAACGCAATTTTCCCCAGCAATGAGTAGAAAGGTGCCTGCTGGGAATTCATATCAATAGCCTTCTTTACCATCCTACTTGCTTCATTATAACTTTTTTTATCAAAAGCTCTTTCAGCATCGTCATATAAGAGATATGCTTCATTAACCTTTCTTATACTTCTGGTCATACGCAGGAAATCATCGGAAAATTTTCCATCTGCTCTCAACCGATACGGCGGCAGCTCGTTAATCATAGCCTGTATCTCTTCAATCCTTACTTCTTTTCTTGGATGAGTTGACAGAATCTCATTGAGAAACCCGCCTGACCGTGAATCGCTTCCTGCTCTCTTAAGGTATTTTTCCACAGCAACCTCAAGCCTCTGATGTGCTGTTACCGCCTCATTAGGGTCATATCCCAACCTTCCAGCATAAAGCACACCAAGCCTGTCAGATTCAAGTTCCTGTGAACGGCTATACTTTAGTAGAAGGAGTGATGAACTAACCGAGCCCAGTGTCACCAGGGCATCTGCACCCTGGGTATCACCTAGTAAAGCACCTCCAATACCAAGACCGACCTGCTGAAGAATTCCGAGTGAAATCCTGCTCGCTGAATGCCTTGCCATAACATGACCTGCCTCGTGCCCCATTATTGATGCAAACTGTGCCTCGTTATCAAGTTCAACGAGCAAGCCTCTTGTAATGGCAACATATCCGGGTAGAGCAAAGGCATTAGGTATCGAGGTGTTCTGTACATGAAAAGAAACGGGCAAATTGGGCCTCTCTGAAATATTCCATATACGGCGAACTATTCCGTCCAGGTATACATCAAGTTCTTTTTCCCTGTACTCACCACCAAATTCCCAGTTCAGTGCGGGTGCTGCCTGTTTCCCCATTTCTATCTCCTGCTGTTCAGAAACAAGCATAAATTGTCTTCTGCCAGTAGCAGGGTTGATGGCACAACCATACACGATTGAACAGCAGATGAATAAAGCTATTATACGGATTATCAAAGGCATATATAAATTATATCTCTTTTCGCTCCCTAGAAGGAAACAAAATTATTTTCCAAAAATACCCTTTATCAGGTCCTCTGGTGAAATACTTTTTTCCTGTTGAGTTCCTTCGGTCTTTTTCTTTTCACCCGGGATCAATTTATATAACTTTTCTTCTAGTTTCTCTTTAATCTTGTCAGTAGCCTTCTTTCCTAGAGCCTTGGTGTCTACCTTATATGACGGTTTTGATAATGTACCCTCGAGTCTCAGCGGTATACTGCTCCACCCTTCCTCTTCAGAGAGAAATTTTGATATTGAAGAACTGCCGAGTTTCAGGGCATGTCTTTCCGCCATTTTCAGATTAATGCCAATATCAAGTGACTCATCCAATCCTATAGTGCCTTTTTCATCAATAATCAAATCTTCATTAGAAATTACGCTTGTTAAATGAACGACCCCCTGGGAAACAGTGAAACTTCCTTCCCCCTTCTGAATATCTATCTCTCTTAGATCCTGCAGACCTAAAAACACGAGGAAAACATTTACAACTTCAGCATTCTTTATGGTCCCTTCCTTTATTGAAAAACTACCTTTCCCTCTCAGATTACGCTTTATATTTTCTTTAACAGTACCTGCTCCTGAGAACTGTGCCTTCGCAAAAAGGGTACCGTAAAGTTTGTCTTTTGCCTTGGGCGCAAAGGTGTTTACCAAGTCCTCAAGTTTTATCCCTTTGACATCGGCTTCCATGTTATAGAGTGTGCCCTTTTTATTAAGGTCCAAAGAGGATTTTAATTTGAAGTCCCCTTTCAGGGTATCACCGCTTAGGCTTGTTATCTTGAAAATGTTGTCTTTTAATTCATATTGAGATTTAAGATTATTTATTAAAATATCCCCGTACATAAACTTATCAACAATTACACTGCCTTTAGCCCTGAGTTTCATCTTTACAGGGCCGATTTCTTCTGCATCTCCAGTGCTCTTTTCTGATTCACCAGTTTTTATCTTTTTCGAACCTTGAGAATCAACAACTATCTGATCAAAATTTAGCAGACTGCTTTTAACATCTAACTTCACATCAGGATATTCAAGATAGTCCAGTATTGATCCTGTTATATCAGCTCTACTATCTCCTGCATGGAGTTTTAATCTATGGAAAGCTATTTTATCGCTGGTAATCTTTATCGATCCGTTTAAAGAGGGGCGAATACCTTTAAAGGTCAAGGAGACATTATTGATTTTAATCTCACCGTTGAAACTAATCCGGCTATCCTTCAAAGGCTTTTTGTCTAACCATAATTTCAGAGATATCTCTCCGTCAGGATTCATGCCTTCGGGCAGATACCCTGAGGAGTAGTCCACAATTTTTGAGAGTTTTACAGCCGGGGCTTTTATATCTAATGCAAGAGATGTTTCGTCTGCATATCCTACCGATCCTTGTATATTCAAGGGTATATCTATTACATCTGCATCCAGTGAATTAATTATTATATTTTTTGAAGCCAGGTCAAATCCAAAGTCATACTCTGCATTAATCTTTATATTTCTGAAAGGTTCCTTTTCATCTTTTAGTAAAGCCTCCAATATTTCGAGTTCGACTTCCCCTTCCGATGATAAATCTTTAGCTGATTTCCCGGTAATAGCCATTTCAGCATCGAGAGATATAAGTGCCTTTCTAATCTTGCCAGAAGTGTCAATATATTTAAGTCTTGCATTTCTTACAGATATGGAGTTTACATTCATGGTTACAGGCAAAGATCTGAGTTCATCTTTTTGTTCAGTAGCTTCACCTGAATCTGTTGTTCTTCCTATGTCAGAAAAATTATACGAGCCATCGATATTTTTCTTTATAGTAATTTGCGGTCCAACAATACTCAGCTCATCTATAATAAGCTTCTTTGAAAGCAATGGAAACAGCTGGTATTTAAGGACAAATTCATCTGCATTGATAAAAGAAACTTCTTTTTCCTTTTCCTTAACCTCAAAGTCCTTTACAACAATACCTTTAAACAGGCTTATTTTTATTTCGCCAAGACTTACTTTTCGATTCAGTGATTTCTGTGCAGCCTCTGTAACAAATGACTTTACACGTTCATCGGTCAAATATGACTTTATGAATATGGAAACACTGATAACTGCGATGGCCAGGACAGAAACGACAATGATCAAGATTTTTATTGTTTTATTCATGACACCTTTAAGCTGGTTCTTATTTCATTCAAAGTATTTTCACCTTATATTGCCATAAAAAGAACAAAAAATTTCTGTAATCTGCTATAGTGTAATATCAATCAGGGGGAAAAAGGGTAAGGAGGGTCTCTCCTAAAGTGGTGAAAGTGGAGATGCTAACCCCTTTTTCCCCTATATTTATTATAACTTATCAGTAATTTTTTTTACGTCTTGGAAAAATAGTAAAACCCGTAAAGCGGGGTAACCCGTCTACGGGTGAGTTTTTACCCCGTTGAAAGGATGAGTTTCTTTTCGGGGTAAAAATTCGAGCGAATGAGCCATGTGACGGGTAAAAATTTCCCTCTAGGGAGCGAAAGGAATATGTCCAACTACTTAATCCACCAACTCTTTTTATATTGAAATTCATTTTTTTGAGTTAATTACCTTTGCCTGTATCATATTATCTTACTCTTCAAAGATGTCCAAAATATTTTCAAAACAACGAGGTCTGCAAATAGCAAGTGGTTCCTTTAAAGTCTCACTTCAGCCTTTATAATAAGTGTTTGATATCCCTCCTGGCCCAACTGTTCTGCAAGGGAGATTGCATTATTGAAATTTTCGAAATCGCCAATTATTACTCTGTGATATTTTGTGCCTCTTATATTTGCCTCCTGAATATATACGTTACTGTATCTTAGCTTAAGAACTGCTTTCAGTCTTATCGCGTTAATACCATCCTTAAAGGATGCAACCTGTATGGCAAAAGGGCCTGTTTTTTTGAATGTCTGAACCTTTACTCTCTTTATATAGGAGTTATTCCTTCCCTGCACCTCTAGTAAAACCCTGCCAGTTCCCGGACCTATTAAACCGATCCTTTTTGCGGAAGCATATGAAAGGTCAATATCCCTTCCTTTAACAAAAGGACCCCTGTCATTTACCACACATTCGACCGTCTTTTCGTTTTTTAAATAGGTGACTTTAACCATTGTGCCAAACGGATATACCTTGTGAGCACATGTGTATTCATACATATTGAAAATCTCACCTGATGCCGTTGGCCTGCCATGGAATTTTGGACCATACCATGATGCAATCGCATAAGTCCTTTTATAGGATGTCTCTGGATATGCTTCATAATGGACAGTTGAGCATGATGATAATAAAAGTAAAAAGGCCAAAAAAAATAAGAATATTCTGATGCGAATCTCCCTCTAACCGAAGTCTATAATATGTACCTGCTTAAATCCTCGTCTTTGACAATTTCGCTTAACTTATCTCTCACATATTCTCTGTCTATTTTTAATATGCCGTTTTTCCTATCAGGGGCCTCGAAAGATATGTCTTCGAGTAGCTTCTCAAGTACTGTGTGAAGTCTCCTTGCACCTATATTTTCTGTTTTATCATTTACATGAGAGGCAATCTCTGAGATCTCATTAATCGATTCTTCTGTAAATTCAATACTAACATTCTCTGTTTCCAGAAGGGCTGTATACTGTTTTATAAGTGCATTATATGGCTCTGTGAGTATTCTCACAAATTCGTCCTTACCAAGTGCATCCAGTTCAACCCTGATTGGAAATCTTCCCTGAAGCTCGGGTATCATGTCAGAAGGTTTGGTTGTATGAAAAGCTCCTGAAGCTATAAAAAGTATATGCTCTGTTTTAACAGGTCCGTATTTTGTAATAACTGTCGAGCCCTCAACTATAGGCAGCAGGTCGCGCTGTACACCTTCTCTGGAAACATCAGGTCCATGACTATACCCCTTTGCTACGATTTTATCAATTTCATCAATAAAAACTATCCCGCTCTGTTCAACTCTTTCCAAAGCTTCTTTTTTGATCTTATCCATATCAATCAGTTTGTCAGATTCTTCCTGTTCAAGCAATATCAATGCTTCCGGAACCTTTACCTTTTTTCTTTTTGCTTTTTCAGGAAGAAGATTACCGAGCATAGATTTAAGATTTATTTCAATCTCTTCAAGTCCTACATTGGAGATTACGCCAAAGGGCATTATCTTCTCTCTAACATCTATCTCTACGTATCTTGAATCAAGCTTTCCGCTTTTCAATTGTTCTCTCAGCCTTTCTCTTGTCTCCCTGTTCTTTTCCCTCTCTGCTTCATCTATTTCGGTTGACCTTAATAACCTTGGTTGAGGTAAAAGAAGATCGAGCAGTTTCTCTTCAGCGAGTACCGTTGCCTTTTCCTTTATCTTCTCGAGGTGCTCATCTTTGACCATATTAATTGATATCTCGGTTAGATCTCTTACCATTGACTCTACATCACGGCCAACATATCCAACCTCTGTAAACTTTGAGGCCTCTACCTTTAAAAACGGTGCATTAGCCAATTTTGACAGTCTTCTTGATATCTCTGTCTTGCCAACTCCTGTAGGCCCTATCATTAATATATTTTTCGGCAGGACCTCATCTTTCAATTCAGGAGAAAGTTTTTGTCTCCTCCATCTGTTCCTTAAAGCTATCGCTACTGCCTTTTTGGCTTTATTCTGTCCAATTATATATTTATCAAGTTCTGAAACAATCGTTCGCGGTGTAAGGCTGTCCATTTTATATTAACTCCTCAATATTAATCTGTGCATTAGTGTATACACAGATATCCGATGCTATTTTCATTGACTTTTCTATTATCTCCCTTGAAGTAAGTTCAGTGTTTTCATAGAGTGCCCTAGCAGCAGCCTGTGCAAAGGCGCCCCCTGAACCTATCGCAGCAATTCCTTCCTCAGGTTCAATTACGTCTCCATTGCCTGAAATAATGAAGGTATGATCTTTATCTGCAACTATAAGAAGTGCCTCGAGTCTACGAAGAATCTTATCTGTTCTCCAGTCTTTTGCGAGTTCTACAGCTGCCCTTGTTATATTTCCTCTATACGATTCCAGCTTACTTTCAAATTTTTCGAATAAAGTAAAGGCATCCGCAGTGGCTCCCGAAAAACCTGCAACGACTCTGTCTTCATACATCTTTCTTATCTTCCTGGCATTCTGCTTAAGTATAGTGTTTGCCATTGTAACCTGACCATCACCACCTATCGCTACGTTTCCATCCTTTCTGACACACAATATTGTAGTTGCTTGAAACATGATTTTACCTTCTGTTTTTTTATATTTATTTTACAAAAAATTGATATGCTCTGTCATTACATAATATAAAAGGGTTCGAGTGTGAAACAGCACGATAAAAGATATAATTCGTACCGACCTTTTCATAGACCCTCTTAGAGATTCACGATAAGATTTATATTCTGCATTCTGCATTTTGCATTCTGTATTCTGTATTCTGCATTTTACTATAACCCTTATTTGTCTTCCCTATCTTTATAAGAAAGAGGATGCGCCTTATCATAAATATCCATAAGGTGAGTCACATCAATATGTGTATACTTCTGTGTTGTTGATAAAGATGAATGTCCAAGAAGTTCCTGGATTATCCTTAAATCAGCACCTGCCTGCAATAAATGCGATGCAAATGTATGTCTCAGTGTATGCGGGCCTATCATGCCATTTATGCCTATCATTTTTGCATATTTTACAACTATTCTTCTTATACTCCTTTCTGACAATCTAGTATGCATCCTGTTAAGAAAAATCGCCCTGTCCCTCTTCTTAAGAATTATCTTCTCAACCATATATGATCTCAATGCCTCGATAGCTTTGGAGCCAATCGGCAATATGCGCTCCTTCTTACCCTTCCCTCTGACTTTTACCAATCCTTCCTTTATATTAATATCATCAACATTAAGTCCTGCAATCTCGCTTACCCTTAATCCACTTGAGTACAGTAGCTCAAGAATAGCCCTGTCTCTCACTTGAATATATCCAATACCTTCAGGTTTTTCTATAAGAGAAAATACGTCATCTACTGAAAGGAATTTAGGTAGAAGTTTTGATGTTTTCGGGCTCGGAACAAGTTTTGCGGGATTGGATTTTATGTATCCTTCCCTGTATAAAAATTTAATAAATGACCTGACAGTTGCGAGCTTTCTGCTCACAGTTGTTTTATCTAACCTGCTTTTAATCTGTTGTGCAACAAAACCCCTTATATCTATTAAATCGATATCTTCCGGTTTCTTTTTAATGAATTCACTGAAATCTTCAAGATCTTTACTGTAAGCCCTTAGTGTATGTCTTGAAGCGTCCTTCTCAACCTCAAGATACTTTATGAATTTGTCTATAAGTTTTTTCACGATCAGGTTATCCGCTCTATTATATCAATATAACTATTCCAGTCCTTAATGGCCTTTTCCACAATAACTTTCCTTTTGATTCTCTTATCCTTTATTCCAGTAGATTCTTCCGGTAAAGGGAATAACCCGAAGTTTATATTGCTTGGCTGAAAATTAGTGCTTTCTGATTCAGTAATATGATTTATCAAAGCACCGTGAGCGGTTGAACGTGGCACTTCAATTACATTTTTGCATTTCATCTTTAAAGATGCATTAATACCAGCAATTAGTCCCATTGCCGTTGATTCGATATATCCTTCAACCCCTGAAAGCTGTCCAGCAATAAGAAGAGAATCCCTTTTTTTAAAAGTCAGATCTTTATTAAGGAAGAGCGGTGAATTTATAAACGTGTTACGGTGAATGCTCCCGAACCTCAAGAATTCTGCATTTTCAAGTCCCCTGATCATTCTGAAAACCTTTTTCTGCTCAGGCCATTTCAGTCTTGTCTGGAAGCCGACCATATTATATGCAGTCATCTCCTTGTTTTCTGCTCTCAATTGAACAACTGCGTAAGGTTCAGACCGTGTATATGGATCAGGCAGGCCGACAGGCTTCATTGGTCCAAATCTTATTGTATCCAGACCTCTTGCTGCCATTATTTCAATTGGCATGCATCCCTCAAAAACCTTTTCTTCTTCAAAGACTCTTGGCGTTAATCTGTCAGCCTCTATAAGAGCATTATAAAAATTTTTGTACTCGTCATTTGTCATGGGACAGTTAAGATAATCCTCTCCCCCTTTACCATATCTGGAGGCTCTGTATACCTTTTTATATTCAATAGATTCAGCTTCGATTATCGGGGATATTGCATCGTAAAAATAGAGGTAGTCACCACCAAACAGTGCAGACAGAGATTTTGTCATGGATTCTGATGTAAGTGGTCCCGTTGCAATTATGGCCAAAGTGTCAGGCACCCTGATTGCTTCCTCTCTAAATACTTTAATTTTCGAATTATTTGAAAGTTTCTTTGTAATATATTCTGCAAAAAGAATCCTATCAACAGCCAGAGCTGAACCTGCAGGTACAGTTGATGCATATGCTGCCTCCATGATCAGGGAACCAGCCATGGATAGTTCTTTTTTTAAAAGTCCTGGCGCACTATAAAGGTCATTAGACCTGAGGGAATTAGAACATACAAGCTCTCCTAGCATTCCCGTTCCATGAGCCCCGGACATTTTTTGGGGCCTCATTTCGTACAATAAAACCTCTACACCTCTTCTGGCTGCCTGCCATGCAGCCTCTGAGCCTGCAAGACCTCCGCCTATGATAACCAATCTGTCAGACATATTGTTTTAATTATACCCTATCCCCTGCCCCGTGACTAATTATATAAATATCTACAAAATCAAAAACTTTTATTAGGTCTCTGCTATCATAATGGTTGATAATGAATATGGCAACTTTTAGGACAGTCTTCATACATCAGTTATAAATACTCGATTTTAAACAGTATAATTAAACCCTAAAATACATTTTTTGGGTTAATTGTAAAACTGCCTTTTTAAATATAATAAGTAATAATATATTAATTCAATATTAAATATTATTAATATATACTAATAATTGAAATAATTATAAATATTAATTAATATAATTTATGCCTGACAATTTTGAAAATCAGCCTGATAAAAAAGAAACTGATACTTCAGAACAGACAGTTAAAAGGGAAGAATACCGATGTCCTCATTGTAATGATATCATCAATGCAGCATATATAAAGCAAAATCCACTTTCTGAAATACCATGTCCCTCCTGCAGTTCGTTAATCGATATGTCATCGATTGTGAAAAAAGAATTTTATTATAGTGACGAGCGAACAGATAAAAGATGTAATATAATCCTTAAGGTTACATATCAAGACTACGATAAATTTATTACCGAATATACAAAAAATGTCAGCAATGGTGGAATGTTTTTAAATACCAACAAACGTTACGAAAAAGGTTCTAAAGTGAGTTTATTTCTTCATGTGCCGGGCCTTGAAGAACCATTAAAAATACTTGGAGAAATCGTACATGTAAACTTCTCGGATTATAATGACGAAAATAACGGTGTAGGCATTAAATTTATAGACATTAACGAATTGAGCAGACAGGCTCTAATAAAGTACATACGATCACATAAACATTGTTTTTAAAATATCTTCTATTGTCTTTTAAACTGCATTTTTATTATCCATTATCCATAAAATATAATATACTTTTATGTATCCTTGACTAACATCAAGATATTTTGTTAGGCTAATTAAATTTCAAACAGGAGTTGTGATGGTTAAGATTAAAATTACTAAAACTACAAAAAAGCAAAGTTCTAAATCTGCAAAATATTCCACTGTAAAAAGTGCAAAAATTAAATCTTCATCTAAAAAGACAGGTGTAAAGACAAGAAAACCTGCTACTCTGTCAAAACAAAAGGGTACTGCTTCAAAACCTAAAGAAACCTCTGCGTCCATATCTGCTTCAAAGACAAAAAAGAAGAAAACGAGCTATGGTTCTATTAGAGATAAAATGATCCATAAGATTAAAATGGAGCTTCTCGGCCAGAAGACATCTCTTCTGAATGAAGCTGAGATGGCTTTAAATGAACTTCCTGGACAGACAGTCTTTCCTGACCTCGGCGACCAGGCAACTGCAGAAACTGACAGAAACTTCATGCTCAGGCTTCGGGAAAGAGAACAGCGTCTTTTGCAAAAGATTGATGAGGCGCTTGACCGAATAGAGAAAAAAACTTTCGGTATTTGTGAAGATTGTGGAGAGGAGATCGATATAAAAAGGCTCGCAGCAAGGCCTGTTACTACAATGTGTATTGATTGCAAGACCTTACAGGAAGAGGAGGAAAAACTCCGAGCATCATAAATTGTTCAGGAATTTTACACCGTAAAATAAATCCTTTATTTTCTAAGGGTTTTCCCTTCAGGTCAGAGATATTTCAAATCTTTTAGATCTGAGATCCTTCTCTGTTATATATTTAATATGTTCATTGATTAAAGTTGAAAGCTCCAGAATAAGTACCTCTGTTGGTTTTATACGCCTTATGTTCGCCGGACTCCAGTTTAGCAAATTTAAATAAAGATTTATAGTTCCGGTGGAAATCCTGAAAGATGAACCGGATCCTTTTGAACAATTCTCACACAGTACTGTTCCATGGGAAATATAAAAAGCATCTCCTTCCTTACCGCATCTGCCACAGTCTTTGAGTTTCGGCAAGTATCCTACGGCCTCAAGAAGCTTTAGTTTATAATAGATTATTAGCAGTCCCGTATTACAGTCATCCTCAATTGCATGTAATGTATTTAATACAAGTGAATAGACTTTTTTGCATACTTCCCTTTCAGGTATAAAATTCAGAGTCAATTCTATGATCTCTGAGACCTTCAAAAAACATTCCAGTGCACTTCTTATGGAATGGAAAGAATTAATGATATCTGACTGGGTCAGACGCGGCAGCGATGCATCCTCCTTGCCCCAGAAAGAAATCTTTGAATATGTAAGAGGTTCAAGACTGCTGCCGAATCTGCTTTTAATTTTGCGCGGACTTTTTGCGAATGTCTTTAAAATACCGTAGTCTCTGGTCAGGAATGTAACGATAAGATCAGCTTCACCAAAAGGGCTGGTCTTTAAGACGATTCCTTCGGTTCTCTGAAGCATTACATAATATTTCCGAAATCTTCAGGTTTCAGATTTTTCAGCCATTCATCAAGCTCATCTGCTGTTCTTGTGCCTATTATATTTTCCTCAACAAATATCGGGGCATTTGCCCTCAGGGCAACAGCAATAGCATCACTGGGTCTTGAATCAATTAAAGTTTCCTTTCTACCGTCGTTAAGATAGATAAGTGCATAATATGTGTTATCAATAATCTCGGTAACTACAATCTTTGTTATTTTAACTCTGAGCCTGTCAGTAATATTTTTAACAAGGTCATGTGTAAGTGGACGCGGCGTAGCTACTTTCCCGAGAGCAAGTGCAATTGAATCTGCTTCCGGTTTACCTATCCATATCGGAAGCGTATTACTGCCATCAAGGCCCTTCAGCAAAAGTATATACATATTACTTCTCGGATCAAAGAGGAGCCCTTCAACCTTCATTTCTATCAACATTTTATATGTACCCTAATTCTCTCAGAAGCTCTCTATTATCCCGCCATCCCTTTTTGACTTTTACCCATAACTCAAGAAAGACATTTGTTCCAAGCAGCTTTTCTATATCCAGTCGCGCCAAGGTGCCTATCAGTTTAAGCATCTTACCTTTGTTCCCTATTATTATACCTTTTTGTCCTTCTCTTTCAACATAAATATTAGCATTTATAAATATCACCCCGTCATTACGCTCGGTCCATTTATAAATATCTACTGCAACTGAATATGGTATTTCATGTGATGTTTTTTCCATAATCTTTTCTCTTATTATCTCAGCAACCATAAATCTCTCGATCTGGTCGGTATAAACTTCATCCGGGTAATATTTAGGTCCTGATGGAATATATTGCAATATATTCTTCAGGAGTATATCAATTCCATTCTGCTTAATTGCAGATACCGGAATAATTTCCTTAAAATCAAAGAGATTTTTGTATCTGTTAATCATTGGCAGTAATTCTGTCTTCTTTACCTTATCGATCTTATTGATTACAAGTATTACGTGCTTGTCAACTTTCTTAAGAGATTCGATAATAATTTCATCAGGCTTAGTTGAATAACCAGCTTCGGTAACTAATATAACAAGATCTATTTCTCTCAGCAGTTTCTTAGCAGATCTGACCATTGTTTCACCGAGCATATGCCTCGGCTTGTGTATTCCTGGGGTATCTATAAATATAATCTGTGCATCAGCATATGTCTTTATACCCAGAATCCTGTTTCTTGTAGTCTGTGGTTTTTCAGTTACAATAGCTACCTTCTGCCCGAGTAAAACATTCAGAAGCGTTGATTTGCCGACATTCGGCCTTCCAATTAATGACACGTAACCTGAGTGGAATAAAGCTGACACCATACCCCTGATACTTTTTCCTTATTATTCAATTATAATTGTTAAAAGTGCTTCCAAAAAATTTATAAAATGACTCAAGCATGAATATTCTATACCTGGAGTTTGTTTAGCGCCTCATTTATTCTTTCAACTGCCCTTCTAATGTCCTCTAGTGATGTAGCATATGAAAGTCTTATATAATTATCATCCCCAAAAGCCTCTCCGTGAACCAGCGCAACATTTGCCTCTTCAAGAAGATAAAGTGAAAGGTCAGCAGAAGATTTTATCTCTCTGTCTTTAAATTTCCTGCCGTAGATCTTTGAAGTATTTGGAAATACATAAAACGCCCCGGTAGGCATGATACAGCTTATACCTTTCATTAAATTCAGGTCGGCTACAAGATAGCGCCTTCTCCTGTCAAATTCTTCAAGCATCCTTTTTAGAAAGTCCTGAGGTCCTTTTAAGGCTTCTATAGCGGCTTTTTGAGTAATTGAGTTAGGGTTTGACGTTGACTGGCTCTGAATATTAGTCATAGTCTTTATTATCTCAACTGGTCCTGCGGTATAACCTATTCTCCATCCCGTCATTGCGTGAGACTTGGAAAGACCGTTAACTACCATGGTTCTGGACTTTATATCTTTATCCAAAGATGCAATGCTTATATGCTGTATACCGTCATAAGTCAGCTTCTCATAAATTTCATCTGAAACGATATAAAAATTATGTCTGAGAGCCACCTCTGCTATTTTTTCTAAAGCCTTTTTATCATATGTCAGTCCAGTAGGATTTGACGGAGAATTCAGTATAAGCGCCTTTGTCCTAGCTGTTATGCAATCCTCAAGAACCTCAGGCCTAACCATAAAAAAATCGGATTCGTAAGTCTTTACAAAAACAGGCACAGCATCATTCAGTAAGACCTGGTCTGGATATGACACCCAGTAAGGAGAAGGGATTATCACCTCATCACCGGGTCCGTATAGAGCCTGTGCAATATTATAAAGGCTGTGTTTAGCACCACATGAAACTATTATCTCTTCCCTTTTATAAGATAATCCGTTGTCTTTCAGCAGCTTGTCAGCTATTGCTTCCTTTAATTCGTCTATCCCTCCTACAGGAGTATATTTCGTAAACCCATCCTTAATGGCCTTAAAAGCAGCCTCTTTTACATTTTCCGGAGTATCAAAATCAGGCTCACCTACACCAAAATTTATAATATCAATTCCGGAGGCCTTCATGGATTTTGCCTTTGAATCAATCGCAAGCGTGGGTGATGGTTTGATCTTCTTTGCCCTTTCAGAAAGCATAATTAAACCTCTCTTTATTTCTTGATATTTTAAAATATGAGAACATACGAATGAAAGACTCTTAGGTACACTTCCCCTTTTTTTTGAAAATAGGAGAAGTATACCGGGTTTATTTAATTAACTTTATCTTTTCAAGCGTGTCCCTGTATATAGTTTCTTTCGAAGGATTAAGTTCAATCGCTTTCATGACCATGGCTTCGGCTTCATCGAGATTCTCTTTCTTTATGTAATAAAGCCATGAAAGATTGTTTAATGCATCGGCATTTTCAGGATCTTTTCTTATCGCTTTTTTATAGCATTTCTCTGCATTATCAAGCTGCCCTTTCTGAAAATATATGTTACCGATATATAAATAAGCAATGGGCAGCTCTTCTGATGCCTTTTTGTATTCATTCAGAGCATTCTCAAACTCACCCTTCCTCTCATATGTAACTCCAAGATTTAAATGTTCTTCAGGAGTGAGGGGATCATCGAGCACAATGATTCTGGGTATTGAGCAAGAAAAATTGCAAAGTGCAAATAGCATGGAGCATAGAGTTATTTTCAGTAAATAGGAAAATATGGGAAGTGTCCCTATTTTATTAGCAGTGTCCAGAAATCTGTCCTTTTCCATGATTTTATGAAATCTTCCTCAGGAATAAACTTCTCTCTCTCCCTGCCTGAATTTACAAATACGCCTTTTTTATTAAAACCAACTACAACCATAAAATGATTTGCCTGATAGACATAAAAACCATAATCAACAAGTACAACAACCGGCAGCCCCGACTTTATATTTTCCCTCAGGTCACCTATGTCACCACTGTACTGTAGTGCATTCAATCCATTTTTTTGTGCGTATAAGAGTATATCTATATCCAATGTCCCCCTTGCTGATTTGCTGTAAATCTCCTCTGCGATCTCTTCAGGAGATACCTTTACTCCCCAATAGTTAAGAACAGCAGCAAGAGAAGCCGGACCACACTGGTATTCATCCTGTGAGAAAAACGGGATATTCTCTATCATTACAGCATCAGCAAAATCTATAGGCTTATATTTTGTTGTGCATGACATCAGAATAAAAAAGCATGTTGCCAGGACTGTTATTGCGAGTCCCGAAGTTTCGGTGCGAAGCAATCTCAAAAATACCTCCTCAAAAATATAGGGACACTTCCCTAATTTTCACTATTTTTATAACTTTAATAAGAAACTTTGAAAATAGGGGAAGTGTCCCTTATTTATCTTATTTATTATTTTGTTACTATGACCCTGTGTCCGGTCAATTGTAAAAGAAAAACTACTAATATCGCTATAATAAGGAGGGCTATAATTACGCCAAGTGCGTCGTTGCCTCCTACCTTTAAATCATCTATCTTCAAGGCAAGTTGATGAAGCTGACGGTCGCTGAGATTAGCCAATCTCTTATTTATCTCCTCCTGGCTGAATCCTAATGCTTTAAGCCTTTTACTGACTGCCTTGGTCTCAATTACCTTCTGTATCTTCTCTAAATCAGCCTCCCTGTCTGTTTTTTCGGTAAGAGCCGACTGCATATCTATTATCTCTGACGGAGAAAACCCTGCTTCAACCCTTGGCACAATGGCAATTATAAACATTGCAGCAACAAGATACCATGAAATTAGTCTCATAAAAGGAATCCTCATATTATTCACCTCCTTTCATTTCTTTTTCATTAACACCGCTTTCTTTAATATCCTTTTTCCTTTTCTCTATTCTCTTTTTTAAGTCCTTGACTCTTTCCTGAAATTCCTCTGTAAGCTCATCCGCTTCTTCATGGCTGCCAACAACATGTGGAGTAACCATGAGGATCAATTCCTTTCTTGAAATAGAATCTGTTGTTGTACCGAAAAGATAACCGAGAATTGGTATTTTGCTCAGGATCGGAATTCCTGAACGAGACTTTTCTTTTCTTTCAGTAATGATTCCACCAAGTACAAGGGTATGCCCGTCCTGAACAATTGCGGTAGTTGTTGCCTTTCGCGTTTTGAAGCCCTGAAAATCCTGCCCTCCTATTGGAACTTTTTCTCCCAGTTCACTGACTTCCTGGATAATCTTTAAAGAAACTTGTTTTTTCTCATTAATGTGAGGTGTAACAGTAAGGATAGTACCAGCAGATTTGAACTGGACCTGTGATGTCGTCAAACTAGTAACATCCGTAGGCTGAGATATCGAGGTTGCCACAGGCACTTCATCTGCAATTTCTATTTTTGCCTCTTTGTTGTCAAGAGCTAGTATATGAGGACTTGCAAGGACATTAATCTTACCTGTACTTGCAGCAGCATGAATAAATATATTAAACCTGTTCGGGTCAAAAACATTTGCAAAAACAGGTAATAACGGGTCACCTGTAGGCAAAATACTTGGAACCGTAAACTTATCATCGTCGATACTGTATCTTATATCTCCGGTTGAAAAACCGCCCACTACATCAAAATCCTTGCCTTCTGCATGAATGCTCGTAGTTAAAAGCCATTCAATTCCAAATTTTGTCTCTTCGGTTAAAGAAATTTCTGCAATCAATACCTCTATCAATACCTGCTTTGGCTGGACATCCAGTTTCTTAATGGTTTCAAGGAGAGACAGGTAGCCACGAGGTGTTGTCTTTATAATAAGAGCATTTATATCCTCATATGCCTCTATAATGACTTCTCCTTCAATTTCCCCTGCAAGCCCTTCCTGAACCATTGCAACTGTCGGCACTGGCCGTTGTGGTCTCACTGGTCGTCTTACCGGTGGACGTGGTGTAGTAGGTGATACTGTCTTAACAGCAGCACCATCCTTCTCATCTTTTTCCGGATAGATTTTTTTCAGGATCTCAGCAAGATTCTTTGCCTCGCCATTTTCTACTTCATAGACAAATGTTCTTATCGAATCTCTTTCAGTAGGGGGTATATCAATATATTCAAGAATCTTCAAGAATTTTAAAATACCTGCCGGTGGCGCTGTAACTATCAACATATTTGAAGGTTCATAAACAATTATATCAGTACCTCTTGGCATAAGATTCTTTGCTATATTAGCGACATCACCGGCTTTGACATATTCAAGGGGAACACCCTGAGTTACAAAGCCTGAATCTTTCGGAATCCTTGGAACCTTTCCAGACTCTACAGGAACAGGCTGTTGTTTGGCTGTATCAATCGGTACAATTCTGTAAAAACTTCCGTCTTTTACAGCAGTAAATCCGTTGAATTCGAGTATCGTCTGGAATATTGAGAACAATTCACTTAAAGGTACTTTATTATGAGACTGTATTGTTATATTGCCGCTTACGCCTGGAGCAAGGATATAGTTTATCTTGAGCATTTCGCCTATTGTGGATACTACAGTCTCAAGGTCAGCATTTTCGAAGTTGAGCATAACATATTGCTCTTCAGCCTTCTTCTCTTCAACAGGTTCGGCTATCTTCTCTTCTTCCTCGACTTCTATTCTGGGGGCTATTTCAGGAAGCTTCAATTCTTCAACGGGTGGTATCTCAGTAACCGGCTGTTCCTCTGGCCTGACTTCCTTTTTAGGAGCACATGAAACAACCAGAAATAAGAGCAAAACAACTGCCATTAGCTTTCGGTTCATTTCGATTTTCCCGGCCTTTTAATCGTCTTTATTTTATCTAAATTTATTTGGATCATCTCGGTTTTCCATTTTAACATAACTTTTCTTTCAGATATATCAAATAATTCAAAATTTTCTACTTTGTCTCCTTTTCTCATTGGTATCGCTTTTGAATCATCTATTACAACATAAGCAATATAGTCGCCATAAATATCAAGCACAATGCCCTCCAATCCAACCTCAGGTCTCTTTTGTGGTGGTTCAACTGGACCTTTTGTAGCATCAGGAATAGCTTTCTGATTCTTATATGTTCTGTTAGGACTGAATAAATTCTTTTCAAATATTTCTTTGCTCCAAGCTTTAGAATATTCAGACGAAAGAATTATGTCTGCTTCCCTTGGACTGTATTTTCTCACTGAAACCTCAGACAACGGATCATATTTGAGTGCTTCAGAATAAAAATTCCACACCATGTATAAAAACAATAAAATCACTAATACAAGCATAAAGTTTTTTCTGATCATGTCTTTGCCAATCCGGATACCTGTATTTTGAACTTCAAATCTTTAGGGTTCTGGACATTTGTAACATTAAGGCTCAGTTTATCTATTTTTATCATTAATTTGCTGGATTCTAGATATTTCAAGAAATCTCCAATCTGCTTTATATCTCCGTTTCCTTCAAAATATATAGGCATATTAGTGTAATTATTGACCTTTTCTGTACTTAGAGGCTTAATAAGTAAAACCTTTAAACCGGCCTTGTTTATCATGTCTGATATCTCGCTTTGCAGCTTAGCTGAAGAGAGGAATTTGGTCTTTTCCTGAATCAATCTTTTCTCAAGAGCCTTAATATCATTAAGTACAGACTCGATTTCTTCCTCTGTTATATTAGCGCCCTTAATAAAATATTCATATTTCTGTAATGTATCATATCGAGATTCTATAGATTCCCTTAATATCTCAGACTTTGGCTCTATGAAATAATAATCAAAGGTAAAAACAGCGACTACAAATAAAACTGCTGTAAGAATATATTTATTTCTTTTCAAAGACCCTCGACCTCCATTTTTAAAGCAAAGCGTTCTTCGCCATATTTTGTAATAATCGGGGATGTAAAAGAAATATTCTTAAAAACCTTGGAATTCTCTATGGCCATTACAAGATCTGATGTCTTTTTTGCAAAACCTTCTATCTCTATCTTTCCTCTGTCGTCAACTGAAATATTTATCAACCATGCATCATTCGGGATAACCTCGCTCAGTTCACCGATTACCTTTATCGTTATATTGCTTCTATTTTGAAAATCCAATAAAACTTTACTGTCATCATGAAGTAAATCAAGCTTTTTCTGATTTTCAAGTATACCAGATGCTTTATTCTTAATCGAAGAAATCTTCGACTCTATGGACTTCAGTGTTCTCAGATCCTTGTAATAGGCTACTACCCCTGTAAGAAGAAAAATTGCGACTACAGCTGCAGACAAACCTCCAAGGATGTGAGGGTAATAATCCATACCTTTTTTAATATATCCCTGTGAAAGGAAATTAAGATTCAGGCATGACTTCTTTACTTCATGATATGTCATGGCATATGAAAACGGGAAATGCAACTGCCTGCTGTTGAATTTTTTAGTTAAAGACAGATCAGGATTGCCTGTGAAGTATACCAGTCCGGGATACATTGCCAGATGTCTTTCTATCTCATCAGATAAATTAATGTTTACAGAGATATTTTTAAAAAATTCCGGCACTGAATTCTTCAAGCCAACAATCTCACATGAATCATCTGTAAAATTTGCAAACAGCCCATTAACATTTTCCCCTGAAATGTCTAAAAAATGACATAGGGCACCGATTGTGCTGCATCTTATTGAAATAATGTCAAGTTCGGCTTCCTTTACATATTTATAAAGCTGGTTGATTATTTCCTTTCTAATCGAGAAAACATGCACTTTTGCAGTGCCTTTTTGACCTGCTGGTGTAAGAAATCCCCTTAGAAAACTCTTACGGGGCATCCTTTCTAACGGAGTAAAGTCAAACACATACTCATCAACAGTCAGGGGAAGATATTTCTCGAGCTCAAATGAAAGCGCCCTTCTTAAGTCTGCCCTCTTTAAAGAAGGCATTTCAATCAACCGATAAGAAAAATTCTTTAGCGGAAGGCTGATAACAATCCTCTTAACAGAATATTCTTTCTTCCATCTTATTAATGCATCTGTTATGAACTTGTCTCTCTCGTCTTTTCTATCAGGCAAAACCACATCTTCTGTTTTTACAGGTCTTACAGTTCTGAAACCAAGATCGGTTATATACGCATTTAAGGTATTATGATTAAAATTAACCCCTAATATTCTCCGCACTTTCTCTCCAGTATAGTCTCTGTATCTTATATCCATCGAAGGTTTTCTTCCTGTTTAAAACCGCCACAATTTTTGATTCTATCTTGCTGTTTTTTGCCTTAGCTGTAACTTCAATTCTTATATTGTTCGAAGAAATAGTATTCAGACCGTACCGGGAAAACTCCCCTGGAATTAATCTCCACCCGCCGGATTCCTTGCTTCTCTGCTTTAGAACAGTTTCAATCTCAAAAGGATTAAGCCCTAATATTTCCATAACTTCCTGTGAAACTGTATTGATATTAATGGTACCTTTGCCAAAAGTTGTTATTAAAGGGATTAGAGATTTTGTTTCTTCAGAACCATACATATACTCAGCTGTCATTCCTTTAACTAGAGACAATTCCTCAGGGACATCAAAAAGTGCATTTTTTGCCTTGTATGGATCTTCAAGACTTTCGTAGTATTCGTTTTCTGCACCTGAAAGCCGGTGTGCATCATTATCACCGCTATCTTTCCAGTCCAGCATGGAGTCTATTATCACAATTATTGAATCCTGTGGAATGGCGGCATATTCAAAAAGCCTCTCTAGCTGTTCTGTAGTAGCATAATTAATATTAATTTTAGCGTCTTCATCTATTATCCTGATATCTATTTCTCCTTCTTCTGTCGACCTTTTGCCTGTTATGGGCTGGTTTTCTATATCTACCCAGAAATTTCCTTCGTTATCAAGAAAATCCACATTTATGTCTTTGTCTGAAATTATATAGTCCACTGCCTCGTGATATCCCGATACAGCCATATAATATGAAATGGTCTCTTCTTTAAGATTACGCGTGCTTGCAGAATTCCACCTGTTTGATATGGCAAAATTCAGAGCAATAATTACAAGCAGAGCTAAAATCCATAAGACCATAATAAGAGCAATGCCATCCTCAGTGAATAGTTTATTTTTTGAATATTGAATACTATCAGCCAATTCTCTTTCCGTTTTTAACTTTGAATTTTGAATTTTGAATTTTTCATTAAAGCTCTAACTGTGTAACTCTCAGCACCTCATCAATAGTAGTAATACCGTTTTTAACCTTTTCTATTCCATCCTCTCTTAGTGTTCTCATACCCAGCGAAATTGCCCTCTCTTTAATCTCTCTTACGCTAGCTCTTTGCATGATTAATTCCCTTATTTCATCTGTAATAGGCAGTACCTCAAAGATGGCGATTCTTCCCCTGTAGCCCGTGTTTGAGCAATATTCACAACCTTCTCCAAACCAGATTTCTTTTATACCATGCTCAAATTTATTTAACATATCATCAGATACTGTCTGCCTTACCCTGCAGTGCTGGCATATTCTCCTTACGAGTCTCTGTGCCATTACACATATCAGGGTTGATGAGACAAGATAATTCTCAACACCCATATCCATCAACCTTGTAATCGCACCCGGTGCATCATTTGTGTGGAGAGTACTGAAAATTAGATGCCCTGTCAGAGCAGCATGTATTGCTATGCCGGCTGTTTCCATGTCCCTTATCTCTCCTACCATTATAATATCCGGATCCTGCCTTACTATATGCCTGAGGCCACTTGCAAAAGTTAATCCTATCTTTGGTCTGACCTGAATCTGATTTATACCACTCATGAGGTATTCAACCGGTTCCTCAATAGTTACTATCTTTTTCTCAGTTAAATTAATTTTGTCCAGAGATGCATAAAGCGTTGTTGATTTTCCACTTCCTGTAGGCCCTGTAATAAGGATCATTCCATACGGGTTAGTTATTATATCTTCGTATATATCAAGCAATACCCTATCAAAACCGATTTCTTCAAGTGTTATAAATGAGGTATCTTTGTCAAGAAGCCTCATGACAATACTCTCACCATATATTGTAGGGATAGTCGAAACCCTTATATCTATTGCCTTTCCTGCAAATGACATATTGATTCTCCCATCCTGAGGAAGCCTTCTTTCAGCAATGTTCATCTGTGAAAGAAGTTTAATCCTTGATGAAACAGCAGAATACATTCTGGCAGGAAGAATTTCTTTTTCATAAAGGACACCATCTATTCGATACCTTGCTCTTACACTTATTTCACCCGGCTCAATATGTATATCACTAGCTCTGTCTTTTATTGCATTTTCAATTATCAAGTTGACAAGCTGTATTATACCCTTCTCCTGTGCCAGATCCCTCAGGTGACTTACCTCATCAGACAAATCCATTTCGTTGATATCTTCATGTGTGACATCGTCGATAAGTCTCTGCATAACGGCACTTCTGGAGCCATGAAGGAGTTTCAGGTGCTGCAGGATGTCAGATTTTTTAGCCAGAACAACTGAAATATCAAAGCCATATGAAGATTGCAGTGCATCAATCCCTTCAGTATTTGTAGGGTCACCGATTGCAACCTTCAAAACATTGTCTTTAATCTCAACGGGCAGAATGAGATTCCTTTCAAGGAAACTGAAGGATATTTTCTCAAGCGGGATCCCCTGTGGAAAATCCTCAACCTTAATCAGCGGCATATTGTACTGTATGGATAGAGCTTTAAAGACCTCGTCCTCCTGTGTTCCTCTTTCCATCAGTATTTCGCCGAACTTCCTCCTTCTTACATCTGACTTTTGAATTTCGAGAATCTTATGAAACTCATCTTCAGTAATAAGACCTTTCTCAAGAAGTATTTCGCCAATCTTTTTATGCATTTTTTATCTTGTTGATATAGTGGGAACAGTCCCTAACAGGTATTTGATGTCTTCATCTTCAAACCTTAATCCCATACCAATGTAACCTCCGAACCACCTTTCGTTTAAAATGTTATCCGCCCCTGCACTTACAAATAAATTTTTAAAAAGAAAATAGTCCAAACCTATTTTAAGATGAGGGTTTTTAGCATCCTCTTCGTCATTGGAAAAATCCCATATATCCGCGGTTATCCTTCCTTTATCGTCATTGAAAAAATAATCTCCACCTGCTCCAAATGTATTTTCTGTTAAGCCTAACCTCAATGCAGCATTGCCGAATCTCTTGGCAAATTGTGCTGTAAACTCAATTCTCCTTTCTAATTCTTCCTCCTTAACAACAGTACCAGGTGGTGTTGTAGTAGTCTCAACAGTGGTAACTTTGCCTAAAGGATCACCAACTACACCGAGTATGTAATACTTATCAGGCTTTGGTTTGAGGGTGAGATAAAAATAACCTTTCCCATCTTCTGGCTCAGAAAGGTATTCAGCCTGAAAAGTTATAAAAGTCCTGAACCTTTCTACTGCTGAAAGTGTTGTCTTTACATTCTCAGCAGCCTTGGTCAGTGAATCATAAAGACTTTCATCCTGTACCAGTTTCCCAAGGGAGCCCTCTCCTTTGTCTATCTTCTTTGTGATATTGTCTAATGATTCCAGAGTGCTTGTTATGGCCGGCCTGTTTTCTTCGATTATTGATTTAAGCTCCTCTGATGTACTTTTTAAATTTTCAACAAGTGCAGGGCCACTGGTCTTAATTGTGTCTGAAAATTCACTTATATTTGTAATGGTGTTAGTAAGAGACTCCCTGTTATCTTCTATCAGCCTGTTTAATGAAGCTGTAAGGTTATTGATATTATCAAGCACGGTTCTGATCTTCTGGTCATTTACGGTTATTGTTTCATTCAGGTTGGTTGTAATTTCCCTGAGGTTTACCACGGTATACTTTAAAGAACTTTTTGCCTCATCAGTGCCGAATACCTCATTAAGAGATTCGGTAAGCTTCGTAAAGTTCCGGGATAATTTTAATAGATTTCTCGCAAGGTCGTCGATATCCACAAATTCGACTACATTTTCTATAGTATCGCCTTCTTTTAACTCGGGATAATCAGACGAACCAACATTGATATCAAGAAATTTATCACCCAAAAGACCGCTCGACCTGATGGAAGCTACTGTATTCCTGTAAATTTTTACATCGGGGTAAATTCTGAGTTTAACTTTTGCCCTTCCATTGGAGAGAGAAATGTCTTCAATAAAGCCGGCATCTACACCTGCCACTTTAATCCTTGTCTCTTTATCAAGGCCGGCAACATTGTTAAAATAAGCATACATCGTATATCCCTTTCTTTTGACTAATCCAAGCCCGCCGGTCTTAAAAGTCATAAATGCAACTATGATTATAACCAAGAGTGCAAAGGCTCCTACTTTAAGCTCTACCGAAAATTCCCTCATAACACTCTCCTTATAATATCATTATTGGTCCTGCAGCCTTTCCCGTGATAAACTGCTCTACAACAGGATTATCTGTATTTTTTATCTCTTCAGGGCTGCCTTTATCTATTATAACTCCGTTATAAAGCATCGATATAGTGTCAGCAATTTTATATGCACTGTTCATATCGTGTGTAATTGCCACTGATGTTACATTGAGCTTTTCTCTCAACTGAATTATTAATTCATTTATTGCATCAGCCATTATAGGATCCAGACCTGTTGTCGGCTCATCATAAAGCAAAATCTCTGGTTTATGTGCTATTGCCCTTGCAAGACCTACCCTTTTTTTCATCCCGCCAGAGAGCTCGGAAGGCATAAGATTTTCGACTCCTACCAGACCAACCATCTTCAATTTTTCCATTGCTATATCTTCCATATCAGAAGGGTTTACATCTTTATTTCTCCCGAGCGCAAAGGTGACATTTTCCCATACAGTCATCGAATCAAACAAGGCTGCCATCTGAAATAACATCCCGAACTTCTTTCTCGTCTCATAGAGCTCATTCTCTTTAAGGGTATTTATATTAACTCCGTCAATAATTACATCCCCTTTATCTGGCTTTAAAATTCCGATTATATGCTTCAGTATAACGCTCTTTCCAGAACCGCTTCCGCCTATTATAACACTGCTTTCTCCTTTCTTTACCTCAAAGTTTAAGCCCTTCAAAACATGGTTATCACCGAATGATTTATACAAATCTATTAATTTTATCATCTGAATAACCAGCTCGAAAGAAAATAATCGGAAATAAGAATCGTCATCGAAGATAAGACAACGGCACCAGTTGTTGCCTTACCCACGCCTTCGGCTCCACCGCTTGTATAAAAGCCTTTGTAACAGCTTATCAGGGCAATAGCAGCACCGAAAAAACAAGCCTTTATCAGTCCATTATAAATGTCACTCACCTCGAGAAAATCCCATGTCCTTCTCCAGTAAACTACCGAACTTGCACCAAATAATCCTGTTGTTATTATAAACCCGCCAAAAATTCCAATTATATCTGCACATACTGTAAGTGCAGGTAGCATTATAACACCTGAAAGAAATCTTGGTACAATCAGATATTTAACAGGATTAGTTGCAAGCGTCTCTAAAGCATCTATCTGTTCGGTTACCCTCATAGTGCCGAGTTCTGCTGCCATAGCAGAACCAGCCCTGCCAGCCACTATCAAACCTGTTAGAACCGGACCAAGCTCCCTTGTCAGAGAGAGTGCAACAACCGTTCCTACAAATGTTTCCGCTCCGAATCTTTTAAATCCAGTATATGTCTGTAAGGCAAACACCATTCCTGTAAAAATAGCAGTAACAATTACAACAGGAAGAGACCTTATTCCTATCTCAAGCATCTGTTTAAAGATATTTTTTATCTCAAATGGAGGTAAAACGATCTGTTTCAAGGTAGTTAATAGAAGTATAAGGATAAGTCCGAGTTCCCTTGTAAAACCAATTACTATTGAACCGAGCTTTTTGATTATATTAATCATAATAGTTTTCTTTCACCACTGCATCATTATAAATAAATTCCGGCCTTCACCTCTCCTCTCTTCTTTTTGCCTTAGCTTCATCACTGACAAATCCAGCCAGGTGAAGGTATGACTAACCGATGAGAAGAAAGGATTATATAGAGGGGTTATTGTACCTGTAAATTTCAACAATTTATATATTCCTTTCTTGATCTGCTCCCGAGAGATGTAAGGATATCATAAGGAATTGTGCTTATTCTAGAAGAAAGCTCATATGCTGTTATAATCTCTCCTCCCTGCCGTCCAAGAAGAACCACTTCATCTCCTTCCAAAATACCCTTAACATCAGTAACATCTATCATTGTCAAATCCATACAAACTCTTCCAACAACAGGAACCCGTTTACCCCTGACCAGAACTTCAGCATTATTAGAAAATAAACGGCTATACCCATCAGCATATCCGACCGGAATAACAGCTATACTGCTATCTCTCTTTGTAATAAATGTCCTTCCATAGCTCACAGATGAACCTGACGGCAAACTTCTAACTATAAGTATTTTAGTTTTTATTTTCATTAAAGGCATAAGACCATAATCTTTGTCAAAAGGAGAATATCCATAGATCATAAGTCCCGGCCTCACTGCATCAAGCAGTGCATCCTCGAAAGAGAGAACCGCAGCACTGTTGGCAATATGAGAAAATAATGAACGGCCTAGTTTTTCTGAAATACTGCTCCTGATTCCATTAAACATCTCAAGCTGCTGAATTGCGAAAGACCTGTCAGCTAAATCTGCTTCAGAAAAATGGCTCAGTATACCTTCGATTTTTATGCCTTTCATCTCTGAAATTCTAATAATATCCGAAACTGCATTTTCAGGGTTAAACCCTATTCTGCCCATGCCTGTATCGACCTTTATATGAACAGTAATATCAGTTCCTCTCCTGACAGCTTCCTTTGAAAATTCGACTGCTGTGTCTATATCATATATTACAGGGGTAAGATTATAAACAAAATAATCGTCTATTTCAGAATGGTCAAAGAGTACAATTATTTTTGCATAAGTATTTAATTCCCTGAGGATTTTTGCTTCTCCTGTGTATGCAACAGCTAGGTGTGATATGCCTTCTTTAAGAAGCTTTTTTGAAATCTCGATAGAACCATGCCCATAAGCATCTGCTTTAACAACTGCTATTATAGTTCTTTTTTCTATTATCTGGCTAATAATTCTAAGGTTATGTTTAAGTGCAGAAAGGTCTATTTCGGCTACAGGCCCTCTATCCACTTTTATCTCTTTCTTCTCCTCCTTTATTTTCTTCCTTTGTTACTTTTTTATTATTGGATGTTACATCAATCTCGTCAGGCTCTGAGGTAGCTTTCTTAAAATTCTTTATAGCCTGGCCAATTCCCCTGCCAATTTCAGGCAATCTCGATGCACCAAAAAGAACAATCACAATAATCAGTATTATAATCAGTTCCTGCATCCCTAAACCAAACATTTTTAACCTCCAGCTTTAGTGCTTACTCCTTACTTTTTACTTTTTTTCTGATAACTTTCTCATATTCTTCTATTGTATTAATGTTTACAAAAGACCTCCCTTCAGGATCAACTCTGACTATTTCTTCTTCCTTAATAAAATGAGTGTTTATATTATTTAATAAAGACATCATGCTACGTTTATTAACTTTTATCCTTTGTTCCATTATACACATAATTGTTGATGAATATATTCCTAGTAATGGCTGGGGGGTTGCGTTAAAAACAGGTATAACTGCATCCTGTCCATTATAGTTATTAATGATTATATCTATTAGGTCACCGTTAATAAATGGCATATCACATGCAACGACGAAAATTTCTGAAACACCTGAACAGAAAAACACAGAAAATATACCTGTCATTGGACCCCTGTAATCAAAAACATCACCGATCATTTGATATCCCAGATAGTAAAATTGTTCTGGATTATTAGTGCTTATAATCATTTTGTTAAAGTATTTCTTTAATATTTCTGAGGTTGTTTCTATTATCCGTCTTCCATTAAACTCTAACAGACCTTTATGAAATCGTATCCGTTTGTTCTCTCCACCAGCTAAAATCAGGGCATCCATACTGTTTTCAAGATAGTTTAGTAAAAAATCCACTTTCAACACAAGATAAAAGTCTGCATATCGAAGGAATTTTTTCTTGCTCTATTAGATCATTTCTGTTATTAATATATAAGTAAATAATTTGGGCATTGCCTGCCCTGTTGGTGATATGCGAAAATGTTGATCCGGCAAATTAGATCTTTAGGGAGCCAGCGTAAGGTGTTAGTGTGCATGTTGCCTTTGTCGCAAAAGCCTAAAGACCTCTTCATGGCACCCACCTATAAAAAGGGCGGATCTAATCTTTTGCATACACGGCAGGGCGGGGGATAAATAAATTAATAAGGCCGGTACTATGGTATTTGTACTTTTGGAGAATAAGTTCAATAAAAATAGAGTAAACAACATATTTGAGTCTGTATATTCCGTTAGATCTTTATTATCTAATGTAATAATCACAGACTTATTTATAGATTTTCATCAATTTACCTCCAAAATTAATGCTTTCTCAACTCCAAAAGTCTTAATCAAACCATAGTCCTGCTAAGGGCTATACAGATTGGAACTTTTTAAAACTCAGAGAAAAACATCTCCGCTTGCTTGGCGGATGCAACCAGAAGACTTTGATGATTTCCTCGGTCAGTCTCACTTGCTTGGTATAAATAAACCCTTAAGAAGACTTATAGAGGAAGACAGGATAGTCTCTCTGATATTTTATGGTCCGCCTGGTACCGGCAAGACTGCTCTTGCACATATTATTGCAAAAAAAACCAGAGCTGACTTCATCTCCATAAATGCTGTTACATCAGGTATAAAGGATATCAGGGAAGCTGTTTTATTTAACAGAACTGAAAAAAAGATACTCTTTGTAGATGAAATACATAGATTCAACAAAACACAACAGAGTGCACTTCTTCCGTATGTCGAGACAGGAGAGATAATACTCATTGGGGCATCAACTCAAAATCCATTTTTCTCCCTCGTCCCAGCCCTTTCTTCAAGGTCATTAATTTTTCATTTTAAGCCCATATCTGAAGAAAACATCAAGAAACTGTTGAAAAGTGCCCTTACAGATAAAAGAGGGCTTGGGGATTACAATATCTCGATCGAAGATCAGGCCATTGACTTTATAGGATCAGTTAGCGAAGGTGATGCAAGACGAGCATTAAATATACTCGAACTCTCTTTTATATCTTCTTATGACAGTGTTGAAAACATGTATATTATCACCCTGAACCATGTTAAGGACATTTTACAGAACAAGACATTATATTATGACGAGGATGATCATTACGATACTATATCAGCATTTATTAAAAGCATGCGCGGCTCTGATCCTGATGCTACTGTCTACTGGCTGTCTAAAATGCTGGAGTCTGGAGAAGACCCTCTATTTATAGCTAGAAGAATCGTAATAGCGGCATCCGAAGACGTTGGCAACGCAGACCCAAATGCCCTTGTTGTTGCAGTTTCTGCCATGGAAGCACTAGAAAGAATCGGTATGCCTGAAGGCAGAATAATTCTTTCTCAGGCAGCTATCTATATAGCCACTGCATCAAAAAGCAATGCCTCATATTCTGCGATTGATAAAGCTATTGAAGCTATACGAAATGAACCTGTTCAGCAAGTTCCTGATCATCTTAAAGATTCACATTATGCAGGTGCCAAGAGGCTCGGTGCAGGCAAGGGGTATCTATACCCCCACAATTTTGATAACCACTATGTTAAACAATTCTACATGAATAAACATAAATCATTTTATACTCCTTCTTCAGAAGGATATGAAAAAATTATCAAATCAAGGCTACAAAAAAGGAGGAGAACATCAGATGAATGAACCACTCTATTTGTTAGTCTCAATCAGTACCGGGATTTTGATTGGCCTGATTTTAAGTCTTATTTACAAGAGTGCCTTAAAAAATCAAAGGAACTCTATCGAAATAGAAAAGAAAAAGATAAGAGAGGACTCCCTAAAAGAAGCTGAATCCATTAAAAAAGAGGCCTCACTGGAAGCCAAGGATATCGTATATCAGGCCAAGATGGATGTGGAAAAGGAATTAAAAGAAAGGCGTTCCGAGTTGAATCATCTTGAGAGAAGACTCAGGCAAAAGGAAGAGTCTTTTGAAAAGAAATTCGATCAAATTGAAAAACGCGAACATGATTTGAGTAAAAGAGAGAAAGAATATAACAATAAGGAGCGTTCATTAAATGAAAAAGAAAATCGTTATAACAATATCCTCAAAGAACAAATACAATTACTCGAAAAGCTGTCTGGAATAACCACTGAAGAGGCTAAGCAGGAAATTCTCAAACGTACCCATGAAGAAGCAACTTTCGAGATTGCAAAACTTGTAAAAAAGATAGAGGACGAAGCAAGTGAGACCGCTGATAAAAAAAGCAAGGAGATAATAGGGCTTGCGATTCAGCGCTATGCCAGTGATTATGTTGCTGATGCTACTATAACTGCGGTCAGCCTTCCAAATGATGAAATGAAAGGCAGGATTATAGGCAGGGAGGGAAGGAATATAAGAGCACTTGAGGCAGCCACAGGAGTCGATCTTATAGTTGATGATACACCGGAGATGGTAACGCTTTCAGCATTTGACCCGGTGAGACGTGAAATTGCAAGGCTTTCCCTCGAACGTCTTATTACAGACGGCCGTATTCACCCGACAAGAATTGAAGAAATTGTAGAAAAAGTTAAAAAAGAGATTGATTTGAATATTAAAGAAGAAGGTGAAAAGTGTATTTTTGAACTAGGACTTTCAGGCATCCACCATGAACTCATAAAGCTTCTCGGCAGACTCAAATACAGAACTTCCTACGGCCAGAATGTCCTCCAACACTCCCGTGAAGTAGCATATTTCTCTGGGATAATGGCCAGTGAGCTCAGAGTAGATACCAAGCTTGCAAAAAGATCAGGTCTTCTGCATGACGTTGGGAAGGCGATTAACCATGAAACTGAAGGCTCCCACCAGGAAATAGGTGCAAGCTTGGCACGCAAATACGGTGAAAACTCAAAAGTAATAAACGCTATTCTGGTGCATCACGGAGATGGTGATCCTAATACGGTCGAAGCTGCTCTGGTTGCAGCTGCAGATGCCCTTTCTGCTGCCAGACCCGGTGTAAGAAGAGAAAGCATCGAAAATTACCTGAAACGGCTCGAAAAGCTTGAACAGATGGCACTTTCATTCAAAGGTGTTGATAAATGCTATGCAATACAGGCAGGCAGGGAGATAAGGATTATAGTTAAACCAGAGGACATAACCGATGAAATATCATCAATGATTGCTCGCGATCTTGCTACAAAAATCGAATCTGAAATGTCATATCCGGGTCAAGTAAAAGTCACTGTTATAAGGGAATCAAGATATGTGGAATATGCCAAATAGTTCAATTGAAGACGTTGGACGTGAGACGTAAAGAGCTGGGAGCATGGCGCAGAGCGCAAAGCTAAAAAAGTGAGGTGTAAGGAGTAGGAAGTAAGCAGTAGGCACTGAAAGGCTAAGCAACAATAGTTCTTTTGTTTGTTTAGTTTCTTTGTTTTCTTTAGTTGAAAACGGATAAACTAGATAAACAAACAAGACAAACCAGATTACGATACCTGTGTCGTTAAGACTGAAGTAGCCTTTAGTTAGCAATAAATAATAAGTGAGAAATATTCACTATGAAATTACTTTTTATCGGAGATATCGTTGGAAAAGTCGGCAGGTCAGCAGTTAAGTCTCTTCTGCCGAAACTAACAGATAAGTATAAAATTGACATTGTGATTGCAAACGGTGAAAACATAGCCGGAGGTTTTGGCTTAACAGAATCCCTTGTTTCAGAGATATTAAGAATGGGGGTTCATATAATAACAACAGGCAATCATGTATGGGATAAAAAAGATATTATTAGCTACATATCAAAAGAAAACCGCATCTTAAGACCGCTAAATTATCCCCCTGGCACCCCTGGTTATGGCAGTATAGTTTTTAATTCACCAAATGGAATAAAAGTTGCTGTCTTAAATATTGCAGGCAGGGTTTTCATGCCGAATAATGACTGCCCTTTCAGAACCACAAAGGAAGCCCTGGATAATCTGGCAAAAGAGACCAATATCATCATTATAGATTTCCATGCAGAGGCAACCTCTGAAAAAATTGCCTTCGGATACTTTGTTGATGGCAAAGCAAGCGCTGTAATCGGGACTCATACACATGTGCAGACTGCTGATGAAAAAGTTTTGCCGAACGGCACCGCTTATATCACTGATGTAGGCATGACAGGGCCTGCAAATTCAGTTATAGGTATTGATATTGAACAGATAATAAAGCGTTTTTTGACAAACATGCCCGTAAGATTCGAAACTGCAAAAGGAGAGGGTATTTTATCAGCAGTTGTTATTGAGATAAACAATAATACCGGTAAAGCAACAGGAATTCAGAGGCTACAGATCAAATATCCCTGATATACAATTACCTTTGCCTATACCTTTATCTATACCTATTTTTTTTTACTGCCTACGGCTCGACTGAGCTCGCCGAAGTCTGCTTACTCCCTAGTTCCTACTTCTTATTTTTTTCGCTTTGCTCCCTGCCCCCCGCGCTATGCGTTTTACTCCTTACTTCTATCTTAATCTCGGATACATTTCCCTCAACAATCTCAAATGCCTTAATCTCCGGTTTGTCTTTCTCTGCAAGGCTTACTATGACATAGGCAGAATCAGAATAGAAGGCAAGCTCTACATCTCTTGCCGATGGGTATGCAGAGAAATACGGATGTGAATGATATACCGCAACCATATCATTGCCGTCATTCCTTATCACTTTCATAATACGAAACTGTTCCTCAGGATCCATCATATAGCTTACTGTTGAATTTTCTATATTGGTCATCTCATAGATACTCTCTATAACTCTGTTTTTCCCAACAAGTATTCCGCATGCTTCTATCGGATATACAGACTTGCAGTGTGATACAATCTTATCGAGCAGGTCATTAGATATAATAAGCTTACTCATAAGGTCTATGGATCATCTCCAAAATAGTTGATAAAAAGGGTTCAAGGACGTAAAGTCCCGAGTAAAGCGGCGAGGCCGCAACGTAGCTTCTCGCCTACGGGACAACGCCCCTTTTCGGGATTCGAGGTATTTTTTTTGAAAATTAATCATATTTGTTGGGTGATAATCACTGCGTTGTACAGTACCCTTCGTCGTAGTCAATAAGTTCAGTAATTGTCGGGTTTTTTCCACATAAGGGGCATGCAGGATTTCTTGGGACTTTCACCTTTCTGAAAGTTGCCTTCAGGGCATTGAATATCAGGAGTTCCCCTTTAAGAATGTCCCCTTTTCCAATAATCAGTTTAAGAACCTCTGTAGCCTGGAGTCCTCCGATAACTCCGGGCAGTACACCGAGCACTCCTGCTTCCTGGCATGATGGCACAAGACCAGGAGGAGGCGGCTCTTCGAAGAGACATCTATAGCATGGCCCATCACCGGGCATTATCGTGGTAACCTGTCCTTCAAATCTGAGAATTGCCCCGCTAACAAGTGTTTTTTTTGACATAACGCATGCATCATTAACAAGGTATCTTGTGGGGAAGTTATCACTGCCATCAACAACAATATCATAATCTTTTATTAAATCGATGATATTGTCCTTTGAAATCCTTTCTTTAATAGCAACAACATTGACATCGGGGTTCAATGCCTCAAAGGTTTTTTTAGCAGAATCAGCCTTTGGCAATCCTATTGTGTTAACACTATGAGCAATCTGTCTCTGCAGGTTACTTACCTCCACAATATCGCTGTCTATTACAGCTATAGTGCCAACCCCTGCTGCCGTAAGGTAATAGCCAACCGGACAGCCAAGCCCGCCTGCACCGACTATAAATACCTTTGAGTTAGCAATCTTTGCCTGACCCTTTCCCCCGACTTCAGGGAGTATTATATGTCTGCTGTAACGCAATATCTGTTCATCTGTAAAATCCACTAATCCTTATCCTTTCTTATAAGCAACAGCCAGTCTTTGTCATTTATCTTTTCAACCTTTAAAACGGCCTGCCCGTGGTCTTCCATTGATTTCGGAATACTTCTCGATGCCTCTTCATAATCAAGAATAATCTCCAGTACCTCCCCAACCTCCATTGATTCTATTGCAAGCTTAGCTTTCACAAATGTATATGGACATACAAGGCCCTTTATATTGATACTTTTATCAGGATTAATTTCTTCCATGGTCACCTCTTATTAAACATTACCTATTCAGCTTTCTATATTTTTATGTATATTTTACATTGTATTAGAAAAAATTAGTATATTCCCTAAAGCAGGGTGCTAGGAGCAGGGAGCATGGCGAAAAGAAAAATGAATAAAAAGTATGAAGTAGGGAGTAAGCAGTATGCAGTAAGAAGTAAATGACCAAATAAACTATATAAATATATCTATTCCAGCCGAAGGCTATCTTCCAATGCGAAGCATTAAATTCAAGCATGCCCCGTTAATTGTCATTATATTTTTATTTAACTGGGGGCGCAGCTCAATTCCAATTTGGAGAATTAAATTGTCCTTAAACCAAATAAACCAGAGAAACTAGAGAAAACAAACAAACTATTTACTGCAGGCTATTCTTTTTCTTTCCCTTCCACTCTTATGAATATTGTTTTACCGGCAACAACCGGTAATCTGTTTATCTTCTTAACTGCACTTATGACGTTTTTCTCTTTTGCCTTGTGACTAAGAAGAACAAGCGGTACTGCCTTCCCCACGCGCCTGCCCTTCTGAATAACCGATGCTATGCTAATGTTGTGTTTTCCGAATATGCCTGAAATCTTTGAAAGAACACCTGGCTTATCAATTGCAGAAAATCTGAAATAGTACATTGACATAACTTCATCCATCTTCATCAAATTCTTTGGCTTTTGGTACTTTGCAATAATAGGCAATCTCCCTGATATATTATTCATTATGTTTCGTGCAATATCCACTATATCGCTGACAACAGCACTTCCTGTCGGCATGTCTCCTGCACCCCTCCCATAATAGAGCGTGGAGCCCACAGAGTCACCCTTAACATAAATTGCATTATAAACCCCGTCAACTTTTGAAATAAGATATTCCTCTGGAATCATTGTTGGATGAACCCTTAGTTCAATCCTTCCGCCTGTCTCTTTGGCAATAGCAAGAAGCTTCAGCTTATATCCAAGTTCAAGGGCGAATTCTATATCCATCGGAGATATCCATGAAATACCCTCACAGTAAACGTCCTTAAGACTGAATTGCGTACCGTATGAGAGCGATGCAAGTAAAGTCAGCTTGTGAGCAGAATCAATGCCCTGAATGTCATAAGTAGGATCTGCTTCGGCATAACCCAGCATCTGTGCCTCTTTAAGAACATCGGCAAACTCTAACTTTTCATACGACATCTTTGTAAGAATGTAGTTTGTCGTGCCATTTATTATCCCGTATACAGCTTTTATTCTGTTCGCAATGAGCCCTTCCCTTATAACTCTAATAATCGGTATACCTCCTGCAACAGAAGCCTCAAATCCTACCTCGACATTTGCATGCTCAGCAGCCTTGAATATCTCAATTCCGCTGGTAGCGAGCAACGCCTTATTTGCAGTTACAACGTGCTTTCCTTTCCTGATGGATTTAAGTATATATTTCTTTGCGATATCAGTCCCACCTATCAGTTCAACAATAATATCGATTTCGGGATCATTTATAAGTTCCTCTGCATTTTTTGTAAAAATAGCCTTAGGCAACTTTATACCCTTTAACTTCCCGATATCGATATCCGCAATCTTTTTAAGATTGATGTTTATACCTGTCCTAGCCTTCAAAAGGCTCTTATTATTAAGGAGAATTTTTACTGTTCCTGTTCCTACTGTTCCAAAACCGATAATTCCAACATTAATCATCTGTTTAAAACCCTCTTGATTCCCCTTGTTGCCTGTCTTATCCTGTGTTCGTTCTCAACAAGGGCAAATCTGACGTAGTTGTCACCACCTTCTCCAAAACCTATCCCTGGGGAGACAGCTACCCCGCCCTTTTTTATAAGAAGTTTGCAGAATTCAAGCGAACCCATCTTCTTAAACGAATCTGGTATCTCTGCCCATACAAACATTGTTGCTTTAGGAGGTTCCACTTTCCATCCAGCCTGACTTAGCCCTTTAATCAGAACATTTCTTCTCCGTTCGTAAACCCTGCATATCTCCTCCACACAATCCTGAGGGCCGCGAAGAGCGATTATACTGGCAATCTGAATAGGCTGGAACATGCCATAATCAAGATAACTCTTTATTTTGATAAGTGCTCCGACTATTTCCTTGTTCCCAACACAAAAACCCACCCGCCAGCCAGGCATACAATAACTTTTAGTCATGGAAAAGAACTCAACTCCGATATCCTTGGCACCGGGAACCTGCAGAAAACTTGGTGCCTTGTATCCGTCAAACACCAGATCTGCATATGCAAGGTCATGCAGAACAATTATTTTATTCTTTTTTGCAAAATCTGCGACCTTCTTGAAAAAGTCGAGACCTTCAATAACCTGGGTGGTCGGGTTATGCGGAAAGTTTATTATCAGCATCTTAGGTCTCGGCCACGTATTCTTATAAGCCTTTTCCATCTCGTTAAAAAAGTCTATCCCGGGACCAATAGGGATCGTCATTACCTCGCCTCCGGCAATAATTACACTGTAAGGATGTATCGGGTACGCAGGGGTTGGGGTCATTACAATGTCGCCAGGCGATACCGTTGCAAGTACAAGGTGGGACAATCCCTCTTTTGAACCAATAGTTGCAACAGCCTCTGTTTCAGAGTCCAGTTTAATGTCATATCTCCTTTTATACCATTCGCATATGGCCATCCTTAAATGGGTAATTCCTTTTGATGCAGAATATCTGTGATTTTTCGGCTTTTTTGCAGCTTCTATCAATTTGTCAACAATATGCTTGGGCGTAGCGCCGTCAGGATTGCCCATACCAAGATCAATAATATCCTCGCCTCTTCTCCTTGCCTCCATTTTAAGATTATTAACAATGGCAAATACATATGGCGGAAGTCTTTTAATCCTGTTGAATTCATGCATCCTTTTCATCTCTCCTGATTTAGCTCATGGTTCATAACTCTCAGTTTATAGTCTTCTTTATAATGAACTATGATCTACAGACTAAATTATACATCTCTTCAGCATTCATTGAGCTTCTAACAAGAGGCCCTGAAGCCACAAACCCGAAGCCCATATTGTATGCTTTCACTTTCAGTTCTTCAAATATCTCTGGCCTTATGTATTCTACCACAGGCAGGTTATTTCTTGTCGGCCTGAGATACTGTCCTATAGTAATAAAATCGCATCTTGCGGTATGCAATTCATCGAGAAGCCGGATGACCTCATCATACCTTTCCCCAAGCCCTAGCATAAAACCCGATTTCGTATAAATGTCCGGTATTATTTCCTTTGCATGTCTTAAAATATACAAAGAACGCCTGTAGTCAGCATCTGGTCTGACAACAGGATAAAGTCTTTTGACCGTTTCAACGTTATGATTATAGACATCAGGCCTTGCTGCAAGCACTTTCTCAAGCGAATTTAAATTACCGTTAAAATCAGGGGTCAGGACTTCAACTTTTGCATATGGCAATCTTCTCCTTATAGCATTAATTGTCTCTGCAAAATGTCCTGCACCTCCATCGGTCAGATCATCCCTTGTAACAGACGTTACAACTATATAGTTCAGCCCCATTTCTTCTGCAGCCATGGCAACATTCTCCGGTTCATTGTCATCGATAGGATCTGGATTTGAGAATTTTACTGAACAGAATCCGCAGTTTCTTGTACAATTAGAGCCGAGTATCATAAAAGTTGCTTTAGGCTTTGAAAAACATTCGCCCCTGTTAGGGCATCTTGCCTCTTCGCAAACCGTAGATATGCTGTACTTTCTTAATAAGTACTTTGTATCATGAAGATTTGACTTAATACCTGTTTTTAGCCAGTCGGGAAGTCTCATAGTAATTAAACATATAAAAATCATGAAACTTTGTCAAATTAATGCAAGGGCAATCAGGGATCCGTTAGCACAAATAAATCAATTAGATTTATCTTAAGCCGGAAATATTAACCCAAAAATGCATTTGATGCAGCTATACTTGCAGAAAAACCTTTATCCCGTAAAATAAGTTGTTATCTGAAAACCTGTAGATGGATTCCTGAAGAACCGGAGAATGTACTAAGCTGCATCAATAAAACCATTGTACGGGGTGAACAAATCACAATCTGCTACTTATTGATACAAATCCTTTTATATGAAAACGTCAAGGCAATCAGGTAATGGGAGGATTTACAAAGGTGGTGCCCCGAAAAGTCGGGATAAAATGGTAAAGACTTTTTCTGCACATACACCTGCTCTTTTTATACTGAAATGCATTTTTTGGTTAATAAAACCATTAAACAGAAAAGTCGCAAAGGGCGCAAAGAATAGTGAGTAGTGAGTAAGCAGTAAAGAGATCGTTAATTGAAAATTGAATATTGCAGAGGTTTTCGCAGGTCTTGCATCAAAACTCTCTGACCTCCGTCGAAAAAAGCCGCTTCTATAACATAATATCCCGGTATCCGAGAAAAATTCATGAATTAACTTGGCTAGATTATTACAACATTTACTGCCCTTAGCCCCTTGTTTCCTTCTTCAATATCAAACTGAACTCTCTGACCTTCAACAAGGGTTTTAAATCCTTCCGCTACTATTGATGAATAGTGAACAAAAACATCATCACCGTTTTCTCTCTTGATAAAACCATATCCTTTTTTGTCATTGAACCATTTGATTGTTCCTTCCAAAGCCATAATCTTTATCTCCTCCTTTTCCCTCATGAGGGCAATAAAACTTCCCTGACATTCAAGGTATGATTTTATAACATGCAGATTTAAGGCTGTCAAGCTGATTTTAATCGGAAGATTACTCCGCTTTCTTCTAATATTATCGACCACATAAGTAAAAATGTTTTATAATTTAACATGGCAGTTTTAGAAATAAAAAAATATCCTGAAAAGGTCTTAATAAAGAAGGCTCAACCAGTAACTTCTATTAATGACGACCTTCAAAAATTTATAGACGACATGATAGAGACAATGTACGCTGCTCCCGGTATCGGACTTGCTGCCCCACAGGTAGGTGTATCTAAACAGCTTGCTGTGATTGATATAAGCACACAGGATTACAAATTCCCGTTATTGGTTATTATAAACCCTGTGATTTTACAAAAGGAGGGTATTATTGAATTAGAGGAAGGCTGTCTCAGCCTCCCTGAATACACTACAAAAATAAAAAGGGCTGAAAAAGTGCTTGTTAAAGCTATGGATAGGGAAGGAAAACCCTTTGAAATAGAAGGTGAAGGGCTTCTTGCGATTGCATTACAGCATGAGATTGATCATCTTGAAGGAATTTTATTGATAGACAGAATAAGCCCTATAAAAAGAGAATTTTTTAAAAAACGCTACAAAAAATCTCTAAGATCAACAAAATAATAAATTAAACAAATAATGAGAATAATCTTTTTTGGAACTCCTGACTTTGCAGTCCCTTCTCTTAACGCCCTTATCGAATCAGGTGAAGAGGTTATTACAGTCATCTCCCAGCCAGACAGGCCAAAAGGGAGGGGGCACAAAATATCGGCAACACCGGTAAAAGAATTTGCAACCTCAAAGCAAATACCTGTCATCCAGCCTACTGGCATTAAATCCCCTTTTTTTATCGAAGAGCTGTCAAAATTAAACCCTGAATTCATTATTGTCGTTGCATTTGGAATGATTATCCCTCCGTCTATATTAAAAATACCTGCCAGGGGATGTATTAACGTCCATGCATCACTCCTGCCAAAATACAGAGGTGCTGCACCGGTACAATGGGCTTTGATTAACGGTGAAACAAAAACGGGCGTTACAACAATGTTCATGGACGAAGGTCTTGATACAGGCGATATTCTTCTGCAGGAGGAAATAGAAATTACTAATGGTGACAACTCATATACCATAAGCTCAAAGCTTGCAAATATAGGTGCATCGCTTCTGGTAAAAACTGTAAATGGCCTGAAAACCGATTCGATTCAACCTAGACCCCAAACTGGTAAACCAAGCTATGCACCACTTCTTAAAAAAGATCACGGCAGAATAAACTGGTCTATGCCGGCAAAAAAAATATTTGATCTGATCAGGGGAACATACCCATGGCCAGGGGCATATTGTTATCTTAATAAGGAAAGAGTTAATATTATAAAGGCTCAACTAATCGACTATAGCGGCAATGTTACTCCAGGGAGGATAGAGAAAGTAGTTGATGACGGTCTTTATGTCGGTACCGGTGAGGGGGTACTTTCCATAATAGCAGTAAAACCAGAGGGTAAAAAATCCATGTCATCTTTAGACTTTATGCACGGAAGGCGCTTACGAGGGGGGATGTCATTTGATACCACATAAACAGCTGAGGGGTATAGTCCTGAGACTGATCCATCCTTTCCTCATGATTCTCGGTACCTTTTTCAAAAATAAAAAAGAGAGCTTTCAGAGGGCTGTTATTAATATAAACAACAGGCTTGTCAGGGCAGAAAAACCAAAGACAAAGAAGATACTATTACTTCTTCCCCATTGCCTCCAGATCGACGAATGTACAATAAGGCTTACGCATAATATTTACAACTGCGAAAGATGTGGCAAATGTGAGATAAGAGATCTCATAGAAATAGCAGAGAATAATAAACTCAACCTCTTTGTGGCAACAGGCGGGACCATTGCAAGGAAAATTGTAATGGAAGCTCAACCCGAGGCAATAGTAGCAGTAGCATGTGAAAGAGACCTTTCCAGCGGATTGGTTGATACTTATCCCATTCCTATAATCGGTATCTCAAACCAACGGCCTTATGGCCCCTGTCTGAACACACAGGTTGACCTCGATAAAGTTAAAGAGGCAATAAACTTTTTTAGTAGGGATTAGATTCAGCAACAGGATTTTTCTCATGGCAAATACACGTCTTTTTGCTGTAAAGGCACTTTTAGATATACTCAATAAAAGACACAAACCAAAACAGTCCATCGAAAACGTATCGTTAACACTTGACAGAAGAGACCGGGCTTTCATTATGGAGATTGTATACGGTGTCTTGAGATTCAGGGATACGCTTGATTGGATCCTGAAACATTTTCTTATAAAACCATCGAAATTAGGAAATTATACACTTAATAACCTCAGGATCGCCCTATATCAAATCTATTTTATGAGGGTGCCGGATTGGGCAGTTGTAAACGAATCTGTCGAGATAGAAAAAGGAAAAAAGGCGGGCAGGCCCTCTCTTGTAAATGCAGTATTAAGAAATATTCTAAGACAGAAGAATCGTTTCACCCTTCCCTTTAATTTTGATGATCCTGTTTTGGATATATCCGTAAATGCCTCTCACCCAAAATGGCTGGTCAAAAGATGGATGAAAAGGTTTGGCAAGGAAGAAGCTGCCCTGCTTGCAATGGCAAATAATGAAATCCCTCCAATGACAATCAGGGTAAACCGCTTAAGAATAAAAAGAGAACAGCTTCTCAACAGACTGCTTGAAAACGGGTTAAATTCAGAGATAACAAGTTTTTCACCTGACGGGATAGTACTCAAGGACATGCATGAATATAATAGCCTTTCTTTTATTCATGGTCTGTTTACTGTACAGGATGAAGCTTCACAGCTTATATCTTATTTGCTTGATCCGAAGCCGGGGGAACGGATACTGGATGTATGTGCGGCCCCCGGAGGTAAAACCACCCATATAGCACAAATAATGCAAGACAGTGGAGATATAATCGCTTTGGAAAAAGATCCCCGGAGAGTAAACATGCTTCATGAGAATATTAGAGATCTTGGTATCAACTCTGTAAATATAATCAATGATGATATCACCAAGTTAAAAAATCCAGGCACATTCGATAAGATACTTGTTGATGCGCCCTGTTCTGCTATCGGAGTCATAAGGAGAAATCCCGACGTTAAATATATGCATAAAGCCAAAGACCTAATTGAATTCAGATCAAAACAGTTAAGATTACTAAGGGCTGCTTCAAATTTTCTAAGAAAAGACGGGACCATTGTTTATTCTATATGTTCAACTGAACAGGAAGAGGGGGAAGAAGTAGTAAATGAATTCTTGAAGAATGAAAGAGAATTCCGTATTATATTAGAGAATAATAATATTTTTTTGAGACATTTTATAAATAACGGCTTCTTTAGAACATATCCGCATAAACATAATATGGACGGTTTTTTTGGGGTGTCATTTTGCAGACAAAAATGAATAGTCTAATCAGACTTCCGCTCATATTTGCAATTTTCATTGTGCTGGGTCTCTCCTTCGGTTATATAACTTTTAAAATTTTAAGTTTCAGCCGTACCGTTAAGGTACCCTCACTGGTTGAAATGACCCTGCTGGAGGCAAACGAGACATTAAACGAGGTCGGGCTGTATCTGAAAATAGAAGGGGAAGATTACGATCCTGTAATACCTTCGGGCAGGATACTGAGACAGGATATCCCGGCAGGTCATAAAGTGAAAGAAAAAAGGGGCATTAAGGTTGTTGTTAGCAAGGGGCCAAGGGTTTATTATGTTCCTTTTGTTGTTAACGAAACCCTGAGCAATGCAAAAGCAATACTTCTGCAAAGGGGCCTGAAGATAGGTAAAATAATACATGTACATTCTGATTCTATTAAAAAGGGCAAAATAGTAGTGCAAAAACCTGCACCTGAAGAGAGACTAACTGATAATATTACTGTACTTGTGAGTCTCGGACCACATGAATTTAGCTATTACTGCCCCGACTTTCTGAATAAGAGTCTGGAAAATGCAAAAGAAATCTCTAAAAAAATCGGTCTTGAAATTAAGACAAAAGGTACAGGAAATATGGTAGAAGCTCAAGAACCAGAACCCGGCTCACTTGTAAAAACTGGTGATATAATATATCTGCAAATGAGAAAGGTATTTATATATGACTAAAATTGCCCCTTCTATCCTGTCTGCCGACTTTATGCGTTTAGGCGATGAGATAAAATCTACTGAAAAAGCCGGCGCCCATATGCTTCATGTAGATATTATGGACGGTCACTTTGTCCCTAATATAACAATAGGATATTCTGTCGTTGAATCAATCAGAAAAATAACTGAACTTCCGCTAGATGTACACCTAATGATCGAAGAACCCGACAGATTTCTATCAGATTTTATCAATGCAGGAGCAGATTTCTTAACAGTTCACTTTGAAGCATCTGTTCATCTTCACAGAACAATACAACGGATAAAAGAAAAAGGTGTTAAGGCAGGGGTTTCAATAAATCCGTCAACCCCTATCTCCAATCTTGAAAATATACTTCATGATGTTGATCTGGTATTAATTATGTCTGTAAATCCAGGTTTCGGCGGTCAGGAGTTCATTTCACATACTATTGATAAGATAAAACACTTGAAAAAAATAATCTCGGAAGTGGGGTTATCCTCTCTGATAGAGGTTGATGGTGGGATAAAGCTGGAAAACATAAAACAGATTGCCGATGCCGGTGCTGATATACTAGTTATGGGTTCTGCTTTTTACAATTCAGATAATTATGAGCTGATAATCAAAAAGTTCAATGAAATTCTCGGAAATAGGTAAACCCTGTAGAAAGATAGACCCTTTTCAACTGGGTAAAGTCTTAGAAAAGGCTGAAAACTTAAGAGAAAAAAACCAATACAACAAATCACTTGTTTTTTTTAATAAAGCGCTGAAATCCTATGCAGACCTGAAATCTTTAAATGGAGTTTTAGAATGCCAGCTTTCTATAGGTGATATCCACAGGATGATCGGTAATTTCGACAAGGCAGAGCAGTCATATTCAGACGCAATAGTAACAAGTAAAAAAACAAATGATACAATTTCTCTTATAGATGCTAAAACAGGCATAGGGCTTTCCCGTAGAGCTAGAGGAGATTGGAACAGCGCATTAAAGATATTTTCTGACAGCGTGAAATTTTATAAAAAACATAAAGACAAGCAGGGAACTGGATTCTCGCTGTGGGCTTCAGCAGGTGCTTTGAGGATTAAAGGAGATATTCAAAAAGCAATCATAAAATATAAAGAATCTCTGGAAATATTCAGATCTTTAAGACATAAACCTGGAATAGGATACTGTCTGTGCGGCCTGGGGGGAACTTCAAGAACATCAGGCCTTTTTAAAGATTCTCTAAAATACTACGTTGCAGCAAATAAATTATTTTTAGCAATAGAGGACAGCTTTGGATTGGCATATTCTTACTGCGGCATAGGGAATGCCTACAGGATGTTTGGAGATTTTAAAAAGGCCATCAGTAGTTTTAACAAAGCTTCATCTCTTTATAACAGGATCGGAGACAGGGTCAGCTATTCATACACACTATGGAGTATAGGCACAACCTATAAAATGTTAGGGGATTATTTCAAGGCAATTAAGTATTTTAAAACATCCCAGGCACTCTTCAGGAAAACAGAAGATCCGAGGGGAATTATATACTGCAGACTCGGCCTCGGTGAAATTAACATGCTAAAAGGCAAAAAGGCACTGGCAAAAAAAAATATTACCAACTCTTTTAATGATGCTGCAAAATACGGCTTCCAAGTGGAAAAATGTCATGCTGAGATGCTACTATCTTATCTGTTTGGAGATTTAAGAACAAGCTGTTATAATAAACTCAGGCTAAGATTAGATTTTAAAAAAGCACCTTTTAATATCCCTTAAAAAACCAAATAAAGTAATGCTAAGAAGGATGTTGTTTAGGACTTTTTATATCAGGAGGCTGTGAAGTTAACCCAAAAAATGCGTATCAGTATAAAAAGAACAGGTGTATTAAGTAGTTGGACATATTCCTTTCGCTCCCTAGAAGGAAATTTTTACCCGTCTCATGGCTCATTCGCTAGAATTTTTAAACTCCCCCGTATAGGGTTACCCCGTTTTACGGGGTCAAACAGTAAAATTTCGTCCCGACTTCTCGGGAACGCTTATTTCGCCATGACGGGTATCCCAAAAATTTCCCTATGTCCGCTCAAGAAACATGCCCAACTATATAAAATGTATACCTGCTGGAAACGCATTTTTTGGGTTAAAATCTTCCGTTTTCAGGTTATCATTTTTTATCTTTAGACTTTACGATTGAGGTTTATTATCTTGACTGTTTTCAATATACCCAATACATTAACTATAACGAGGATAGTTATTATTCCTGTATTTATAACCACAATAATTTACGGCAAATACAGATATGCGCTCTCTTTTTTCCTTATAGCCGCCCTTACCGATATTCTTGACGGGCTTTTCGCAAGGCTGACAAACCAGAAAACATCGCTTGGAACTTTCCTTGATCCATTAGCAGACAAATTCCTACTCGTAACATCATTTATTATTTTCTCCATTTATGACTGGATACCAAAATGGATTGCAATAACTGTAATCAGCAGAGACCTTATTGTCGTGATTGGATGGCTTTTGCTGTACATGATCACCCATAACTCAAATGTTGAACCATTAATGACGGGTAAAATCGCAATAGCCTTGCAGATTATCACCCTTGCCTATGTATTGTTAAATATAAACATAAGCACTCTGCCACCCGTACCTAATATTCTCCTTTTTTTAACAGCTATAATTACTTCCATATCAGGACTTCAATATATTCATAAGGGTTTTAAGTTAACAAATGAGCCATAAGATCGGAATTGAGATAGATAGCATCACACCGGATAGCTTGTCTGATAAGGCAGGATTGCGTTCAGGTGATATTCTGCTTTCAACTAATTCTCATACTTTAAATGATGTCATAGATTTCATGTATTATAAAGACTTCGGTGATCCAGAAATCGAGTCACACCGGCTAAACATGGAATTGAAGCGTAACGGACACAAATATAAAGCACAAATCACATTAGAAAATGATAATGAACTTGGCATAATATTTAAGCCGTTCAAGGTAAAAACCTGCAAAAACAACTGCATCTTCTGCTTTGTGAAACAGCTTCCAAAAAGCCTCAGAAAATCTCTCTATTTAAAGGATGATGATTACAGACTATCCTTTCTTTACGGAAACTACATTACACTCTCCAACCTTAATAATTATGACAGAAAGAGAATAGTTAAACAGAGATTAAGTCCTCTTTATATATCCGTACATACCACTGATAAATCTCTGCGCAGTAAGATGTTTGGTAATACCAGGATCTCGGATATCATGAAGGAACTAAAATATTTTTCTGACAGAAAAATAAGAATGCATACGCAGATTGTGCTGTGCCCCGGTTACAACGACAAGAAAGAATTAAAAAATACAATCAAGGACATTTATAAATTCTACCCTTATACCTCTTCAATAGCAGTTGTCCCGGTAGGCCTGACAACGTACAGAAAATTTAATATTAATCCAGTAACAAAAGAAGATGCCCTGGAAGCAATAGAGATAACTGAATCATTCCAAAAAAGATTTAAAAAGAAGCATGGTGACCCTATCGTTTACTGCGCAGATGAAATGTATATAAAGGCAGAACGTTCTTTTCCCAATCTAAAAGAATATGGGGGTCTTCAACAGTTAGAAAATGGTGTCGGCATGGTACCCCTTTTTATCAATCAATCAAAAAAGATTAAAATACCAGAATCAATTTCTTGCGGAAAGAAGTTCCTTACGTTAACAGGGATCTCGTTTCATCATTTTCTAAAAAAATTTACTGACCGCCTCTCTGAAAAAGAAAATATTAATATTGATGTAATTCCTGTTGAGAATGAATTTTTTGGTACATCTATCACGGTTACTGGACTCCTTACCGGACGTGACGTAATAAAATCCTTGCATGAAAATGAGGATTCTTATGATATCCTAATTATACCGGATACCGTTTTAAAGGATGACGATGATATTTTTCTCGATAATGTATCCATTAAAGATATCGAAGAAGCGATTGGTATGAAGGTTGTCAAAACCAAAAGTACACCTCAGGGGCTCATAGATACAATATTAAATTATTCAAACTAAAGGAGGAATATTATGTCTCTACAGCCACAGCCTGATAAAGATAGCCTTATTTTAATGCCACTTGCTGAAAAAATCGAATATTCAAAGAGGATAATCAAGGAAGCATTGAGTAAGTTCGGAGATGATAGACTTGTAGTTGCATGGACAGGGGGCAAGGACAGCACCACAATGCTGTGGCTTTACAGGGAGGTTTGTACGGAACTAAAAGTCAAAAAGCCGAGCTGCATGTTTATAGACGAGGGAGACGTTTTTGAAGAAATACTCGAACACGTCAACAGGATTAAAAAAGAATGGGATGTAAGCGTAGTAACAGCAAAGAACACCGATGTCAGCAGCAGAGCAAAAAAATTGGGAGACATTGTCAGGGTTAAGGACCTTAATGATCGTAATAAACGTGAAATCGATAGAATCGGCTTTAAAGATGAAGAATTCCCGTTCGATCCAGAATCTTATATTGGAAACCACCTTATGAAGACTGTTGCCATGAATGTATTTTTAGAAGAAAATGAAATTCAGGCTCTCTCTACAGCAATAAGATGGGATGAGCAGGAATCAAGGATATCTGAAGATTATTTCAGTATCAGGAATAACCCGGAACATATGAGAATACACCCTATACTGCATTTCAAGGAACGTGATATATGGAGCCTTATACACACATATAAAATTCCCTTCTGCTCTCTCTATTATCAGGGGTACCGTTCTCTCGGTGCCAAGAACTCAACTGCCAAATTTTCTGACATTCCAGCCTGGGAGCAGGATCTTGAAAACACAACTGAACGTGGCGGCCGAGGACAGGATAAAGAAGAAATTATGGGAAAGCTCAGAGATTTGGGGTACATGTGATGCTGAAACTTTTCAAAAAAAATAAGAACAAAAAGACTGTAATACTTGGCATTGACGGTGTACCTTGCAGCCTGATAAGAGATTTTACTAAAAAAGGCATTATGCCAAATTTAGCCTCACTTTTAACGGAAGGAACCCTCAGGGAGATGGATGCGTCAATACCTGAAGTTTCATCGACATCATGGACTACATTTATGACCGGTGTTAATCCGGGTAAACATAACATATACGGTTTTATGGATTTAAAGCAAAATTCATACAGTTACCATTTCCCAAGCTCTGGTGATATAAAAAGCGATACATTATGGGATATTTTAGGGAAAAACAATAAACGGAGCATTGTCATCAACCTGCCATCAACATATCCTGCTAAACCTTTAAACGGCGTTCTCACTGCTGGTTTTGTTGCACTTGACCTAAAGAAAGCTACATATCCTGAATCGGCATATGAGTATCTTAAGGGCATAGGATATCGGATGGATGTCGATTCCCAGAAGGCAAAGACATCCCTGGGCAGCCTGGCAGAAGATATAGCCCTGACTTTAAATAAAAGAAAAGAAGCCTTACTGCATTTCTTTGATAAAGAAGAATGGGATTTGTACATTGGCGTAATAACAGCGACCGACAGGCTCCATCATTTCCTGTGGTCAGCACTTGAAGATGATACACATCACCTCCATAGTTTTTTTATAGATTTTTACAGGGGAGTTGACAAGCTTATCGGAGAATTTGCATCCAGATGCGGGAAAGATATCCCTTTTTTAATAGTCTCAGACCATGGTTTTGCTGCCATAAAACAGGAGGTCTATCTGAACTTCTGGCTTATGGAACAGGGTTATCTTAAGTTCAAGAAAGAGCCTCCTGAGTCACTTGAAGATATCCACCCTGAAAGCAGTGCCTTTGCTCTTGATCCGTCAAGAATATACATCAACGTTAGAAACAGATATCCTTCAGGAAGCGTTGATCACAAAGATTATGAGGATATACGGTCAAAGATAAAAGAGGAGTTACTTAATCTCCAGATTGACGGAGAAAAGGCAATAAAAGAGGTATTCATGAGAGAAGAACTATATAACGGACCAAATTACAATTCAGCTCCTGATCTCGTGGCACTTTCAAATAAGGGGTTTGATCTGAAAGGTGCTATAAATAAAAAGACATTATATGGGAGGAGTATCTTTACCGGAGCACATACTCGAGATAATGCAACATTTTTCATTAATAGACCTGCAAAAGAAGGCAATATTAATATAATAGATATTGCACCTACAGTTATTGATTTATTGGGAATACAGCACGATGATTTTGACGGAAGTCCGCTAGTCTAAAAATTTAATTCCAGCCGTATGTTTTTTGTTGCAAAAAATATTTTCATAAAATAGAATTTACACAGTAATTTGGAGTAGTGTAGATGATTGAAGAAAAACGACTCCATAACAGATATCCCTTTTTGGCAACCGCCAGCCTGTATTCTAAGACTTCTTTAAAAGAAAACAAAAAAATAGCAGCATTTGTTGCCAATATTTCTCAAACTGGCATAGGATTATATATTAGTGATGCCGTTGGTCCAGGTGAAAAAATAACAGTAGAAATAACTTCTACTGATGTTACAGGGGAAAAGATTGTAAATTATATTGAAGGCATGATTGCATGGGAATTCAGATGCGGAAACCATTTCTGCGCCGGGATTTTCTTATCTAATGAACTCCTTTTCGTTCAAATCTGACCTTAATAAATATTTTTTTCTGCTCCTTATAATCAAAATTATACCCGGTCAATTTTAACCTCTTTTGTTAAGGACGAACTAACTAAAGAACATCGGCAGCAATTTATTAAAAGGTATCTAATGAATTTTATAAAAAGCTGTGAAAATCAGTAGTACCTGGTATTAAAATCTAAGTCTTTCATAAATAATTAATGCCGCAGTTATAGTCTTAATACTAATACTACTAAAGTTTTAATACTAAATATTTTTTAATATTCAAACCAATGGGTGATTGACATCTTTAATACCATGAATTTAACTATTAGTATTAGTTTTTATAGTCTAAGTGTCTTAGGACTTTATGTCTAAATTCAGTTCCTTAAGAATTTAAGAGATAAAAAATCTCAAAAGTATTTTTATAGTAAATTAGTATATTTATATTTATTTTTTTATATAATATAAATATTAAGGATTCTAAATTAGTAAGTAAAATCAAATATATATAATGCAGGAAAAATTTAAACACACTGGGGAGGTAGTATTTTAAATCCTCATATTTTCAGAAGGAGTTGTAAATTATGGATGACTTAAACACATATACAGGTATTAAGAAAGCAATAATCCTGGCAGGTGGACAGAATACAAAATTAAATCCTTTAGTTAACTACTATCCTGTCTGGATGCTCCCCGTTCTTAGCAGACCTATAATTGAGTACAACATTGATATCTTAAGAAAGATCGGTATCGAGGATATAACAATATCATTATCAGAACATTATGAAATTCCGGATATATTTAAAGAAAAAAAATTTTCGGATATAAAAATAAATTTTCATGTAGAGGATAAACCCCGAGGGACGGCAGGGGCTTTAAAGGATCTTGAGGAGTTTATCGGAGAACATGTCTTCATTGTGATTAATAGCGGAATTTTTATAGAAAAAATTGACATAAATAAAGCTTTAGAGCTCTTTTATAAATCAAAATCTGCAGCATTAGTAGGGGTAACCAAAGAGATTGAAGATAATAATGTAAGAGAAGGCATTAAGATTGCTAGCGACAGTAACATTAAAAGTTTCCATATAATCCATTCATCAATGGATAAAAGGTCACCATGGAAGTCAAGCGGCATATATATCTTTGATCCTGCAATCCTTAAATTTATCACATATAGTGGCTACATGGACATAAAAGAGCAGCTTATTCCAGCATTAAAAAGAGAATCATTAAATGTATCTGCATATGAAATCGAAGGCTCATATCAATGTATAGATACCGTGAATGATTATATCAGGATTCATCGAGACATACTTCAAAACGGAAATACTAATCTCTACCTTGGTGACAAATTAGAAGTTTCTGAAAGAGTCTGGGCAGGTAAAGATGTTGAAATATCCCCCAAGGCATATCTGCTCGGTCCAATCGTTATAGGCGATAATTGCAAAATAGAAGACTCTGCACAGATAATCGGTCCCGCAGTTATTGGCAACAGATGTCAAATATCACAAGGGGTTCTTTTTCGGGAGAGCATACTGTATGATGACGTATCCCTATCAAATGGAGTTAAGATTGAATATTCATTAATTTTTAATGGAACTGATCTTCCAACTGACTTATATATTAAAAATATAATCGCAATAAATGGCATGAGAATTGGTGATGCAAATCTGATACATTCAGACTACAGCATAAAAGGTATTGCTAGCCTTTCAGGAATCGCATCATTAGCTGGCAGCAAATATAGGATATATAAAATAGTAAAAAGGTTAATGGATATAACTCTTTCTGCCGCCGGATTAGTCTTATTATTACCTTTACTTTTGTTAATTGCCTTGGCTATAAAGTTAGATTCTCCAGGGCCTTCCTGTTATGTTCAGAAAAGATGCGGTTTACGCGGTAAATTATTCGGCATGATAAAGTTCAGGACAATGCGTACCGATGCCGAAAAACTTCATAAAGAATTACTTTCTGAAAAAGATACTGACGGTCCTATGTTCAAAATGTTCAATGATCCCAGGGTAACCAAGGTTGGTAAATTTCTAAGAAAAACCAGCTTAGATGAAATACTACAATTATTTAATATTCTTAAAGGAGACATGAGCCTTGTTGGTCCAAGGCCCCTAATAATGGAAGAGATGAAATTCAGTCCAAGC
>JABAOC010000498.1_pt3 | contig 71563 bp, 81 predicted proteins | sample 7062161 | NCBI WGS metagenome assembly JABAOC01 (sample SAMN14538625, study PRJNA623070) | marine sediment metagenome | biome: marine biome [ENVO:00000428]; feature: marine pelagic biome [ENVO:01000023]; material: deep marine sediment [ENVO:00002113] | place: India: Gulf of Khambhat ... | reverse complement strand
CCCAACAGTGGTGTACACGCATGCAGAACAGAATGGACTTGTGGAGAAGATGAATGAAGCGGAATTCAGGAAATATTTGAGACAGAAAGGAAAAAAACCAACTGTAGTAAATCGAAATGTGCTTGTTTTAGAGAATTTCGTCTCCTATTTACTCGAAAAAAGAGCGAACGATCTTGATGGCGTGACAACTGATGATGTAGACGCTTTTGTGGTGTGTTTAGAAAACAAGAACAAATCAGCTAAAGGGTTTTTGTATGCCTTAATGAATTATTTCCATTTCCGAGGCAACGAAGATCTACTGAACCACGCCAAAACTCTCCGGGAAGAAAGAACCAAAAAAACCAGAAGGGCATTCCCAATTAAGAAATTTCTAAGCATCAATCGCAATTACGTTGAGAAACTCGCAGCTATCGGAATAAAAAATGTTGAGCAAATGCTCGAGAAGGGAAAAACAAGGAAGCAGCGTCAACAGTTGTCCAGACAATTGGACATCCCAGAAGAAGCAATCCTGGAGATAGTAAAGCTATCAGACATAACTCGTATTGGTTATGTGAAGAAGAAGCTTTCACGACTCTACTATGCCGCAGGGGTGGACTCCCCTGCTAAGATCGCCCAGTTTGAGCCACAACAACTACATGAATTCTTCGCTAAATTTGTCGAAGAATCCGGCTGGGATGGCATGGTTCCGAATCCAAAAGATTTAGCCAACAACATCAAAAGCGCAAGAAAACTGTCGGCAATCGTCGAAGAATAACCAGAATTCACCGCAGACACACTATATTCTCGCAGCTACCGTCTCTGCCATCGAAGCGCAGGGTAACCTCTACTTCGCGCGCGCGACGAGACGGAAGACGAGTCCTGAGAACATACGGAGTGTGTATGTTCGCCTTGGCTACCTTTTAAAGGAGGCTGGAGATGTAGTTCTGTATGGTGAAGCGTGAGAAAAGAATCCTGTTCTCAGTTCTGCTAAATACTTGCTTCACTATTCTAGAAATTCTCGGTGGCCTGTGGACCAACAGCTTAGCAATCATCTCTGATGCGCTACATGATTTTGGTGATAGCTTAGTGTTAGGGAGTTCATGGGTGTTGGAACGCGGAGCCAGCCGACCGCCTGATAGCAGTCGGACCTTCGGTTACCAGCGGCTTTCATTGTTTTCCGCACTCATCTCGGGAGTAGTCTTAGTGGCGGGCTCGATCGTCATCCTTTTTCAGGTCGCGTCAAGGCTTTTGACGCCCGAACCTGTCGATGCAAGCGGCATGATTGCAATCGCAATTATCGGGATAGCCTTCAATGGTGCTGGCGCTCTTCTACTACGAAAGGGTGGAAGCCTAAATGAAAAAGTCCTGTCTTGGCACCTCTTAGAAGATGTGCTGGGCTGGGTCGCGATTCTGGTTGGAAGTGTCATCATCCTCTTCTGGAATATATACCTCATTGATCCACTAATGACAATAGGCATCACCGTCTTCATCCTCTACAACGTTGCCAAGAATTTGAAAGAAGCAGTCAACATACTGCTTGAAGGCGTCCCTCGACACATTTCAATCGTCAACGTCAAACGAAGCCTCATGGCGGTCAATGGTGTCCTCGGGGTTCACGACCTCCACATTTGGTCTTTGGAGGGAGAGACCGACATCTTAACCGGACATGTGGTAGTAAACAAGACACTCCTCGAAACGCCCGATCAAACGCGACGAATTCTCAAAGAAGTGCTGAAGAAACAGCACATCGAGCATTCAACACTTGAGCTGGAAAGTGAACATTTTTGTTCAGGCGTCGAATGTAGAGATTGGCCCGACACACGCTAATGTGCGTACGCAAGATCACGCTCAATAAAACTCAATGCCCTAACATGCATGCTGCTGCATCAGCATTTCCCCGAATTCAGTCGACAAGAGTTACGCAAATCATGCCCAATAAGCACGAACCTTCTATCACTTTTCTTGGAATCCTGCCCCGCTGAATGGGCAACGTTCATGGAACCTCTCATTTCATCCTCACACTTTCACAGGACTCTCCACTTCATTGAGCATACGCTACTTCAAAGCCATTAAATGGAAAAAACGTGAAGCCTTTTGTGCTTGCGATTCACTGCCAGAGTCTTGGTGAATGTGAGAGGCGTTTAAGCACCTATGAAATTTATAGCCCTCCCTTCGCAAATGCACGCTGTGAATCGCAAGCGCGCCTTCCCCCCGGAAGAAAAGCGGCGCGAGAGACAATCTTATGAGGTCGACCTATTGCACCTAAGCGGCTACTTTTGCGATCCAGAATCTTATAATGAAAAGATTCTGTTTTTTGTCATGCCAAGCTATTGAATTCTGCTCGTTTCAAGGTATTGGTCCAGTCGGTTTTGCAGTGTTTTCCTCAACAATTCCATTCGCACCTTCAAGTATTCTTCTCGAAGCAAATCAAAGTAGAGATGGTCCCATCTACGCCCATTTACATAATGAATTTTTCTGAAGGTTCCTGACTTCTTAAAGCCACACCACATCAAAGTCTTGTGCGCCCGGCTATTGTACTCAACGCTACCTGCATCACAGCGCTCAGCATTTAACTGCAAGAAGACCATTTCCAGCAGAGCAACAGTAATCTGCCGCCCCAAGCCTTTCCCCCAGAGACCCTTCCTCCCGATGTATGTTCCGATGTGACCCGTCTTAACATTGCCCCAATCGCACTGTTCTAGACGAGCAATGCCCACAGGCGTCGTCTTGGTGTCATGCAGCTCAACAATTAAACGTAGGTGCTTCTCTTCCTTCAGCCTCTCTTCGAACTGCCTTTCCAACTTCGCCATGCTTAGGAAACTCAGTGGTTGGCTTCTAGAGTACATCATCAATTCTGCATCATTCTCCCACACGTGCAAGAGCTCTAAATCCTGCTGCTCCACCGGTCTAAACACTATGTTTCCAAATTGAAAAATGAGCGTCACCACCCTGACTACGCTGATAGCATTGATGCTGTTAATAGTTTTCGAAATATCAACAAAGAGTTTCCTATGATGCACCAGCAAGCTTCACGTCGAATATTGAGCTAAACTCAGGAAATCGTCCATACTTAACCCCAATTCCTGATATTTCTGGATGTTGCTCTTGAGCCAAGGCTCTCCATGAACTAATCTTTTCAGCGTGTCTTTCAGACCTTGAACATCTGGATCGTTGAATTCTGCTTGGTTTGCTTCCAGCAGTACAGCAAGGGAATCAACAGCCACGAGTGCTGTGCCGAGTCGGCTTTTAGGAATGAATCCAGCCCTGTAATCATGAGCTTTGATGGCATAGAGGCAATGTTCAGGCAGCTCATCTTTCAATCTTTCGGCAGCAACCACACCATGCTTCCTCATATCACCTCTGACTTCGTCGAAATCTAAATCGTGTAGCAGACCAACAAGCTCCCACGCTGTGCGATCCTCACCAAGCTTCACGGCAAGCTTCTTCATCAGCTTTGAAGCCAACAACATGTGGTGGTACTTGCTGCAAGTCTTCGCAAGCCCAAGCGCGTCTTTCAAAGATAACATTCGGAAGTACCTAACCATTTTCGTGGTTTTAGGGTTTATGGAAAAAGATGGAGTATGCCTACCACGGTGCGCGTTGTAGTACGCCTAGATGGTAAGTGTTCCATGATGTTCCATTTTTTCCCATTTAATAGAGTAGTGAAATGCTTCTTCGAGCTGACTCACCATTCTTATTATGTCGCTACTCCACTATATCTCGGATATATCGATGTACAAGCGGTTTTTCCCTATGTTGGAGAGGGCTTGGTGTTTCAAAGGTTTGATGAAGTAGTGCAATTTTAGTTTGGTATGCCTGAACTGTGAAACCACTGCGGCAGCCGGGCTCTCAAGATCTAGAGGCACATGTAGAAACTTGATGTTGTTCTCTAGCGCCAAATTGATGACCTGCTTAATCAGTTCTGTGATGCTTGCAGGATCCTTGTAAGCCAATAGAGCTAAATTGTAGCTCAATAGGGGCTCTCCCAGCTTAGGGACGTTGGGCATCTTGGTGAAAAGCCCCATTAGGCGCACCAAGAAAAGCTGAACCTTTGATCTCCAATTGAACTTCTGTACAATGTATCGTCTCACCTTGGTGTAGTCCCAACATCCTAAACAAGCCTTGATTTCCTCTGTGTCTTCAAAAACGAGAATGTCGCGAAAGTCGAAGTATGGCATCCTTCGAATGTATGCCGCCAAGTCTTTGGACCTGAAGGGTGCAAAGAAGTCGTAATCGTGATACATCTCGTTAATTAGATCTGCCACGGTATCGACGTCATTCTCCTTCATTGCCCTTATGTTCGCTTCGCGGGCGAGTTTCTGCTTTCTGTAAACCATAAGAGAGAATGTCGCACAATCCTTCACTTTCTTGAATCCCAACTTCGAAAACAAGTGTATTGACGGGATGTTCTCCTCAGCGATGTCGAGATGGAGTACTTCGAGATTCTCCTCTTGCGCAAGACGTTCGATACGTTCTTGTAGTCTTGCAGCAATCCCTCTTCGGCGATGTTGTGGATCAACTATGAAGCCGTACTCGTAAGCGGTCTTGAATTGCCTCCCCGCTATGTAAGTGTCTCTGATGGCACATGCGGCAGAGCCAACTATGTTGTCTCCATCGAGGGCCACAAAAACGCGCCAGGTGTTAAACGATTGGGAACGGGCAAAGTAGTCAGGTGAGCTGTCGACGCCCAGGATGAAGCTAGTGCCTTGTGGACATCGCTTCTGAAGCTCAACAAGAGCTTCATTATCCCTTTCCCCAGCTTCACGAATTCTAATCATAGGAATCCTCCTCCTAAGTCTCTTTGATGATACTTCTGTAAGTAGGCACCGGTCCATCGCTGTATAGCGCGAATCTGACGGATAATGATCTGAACAAATCGAGTCGACATCGTTTAGCCAACGTCCTAATTGACTTCTGAAATGCGTTTTCTTCTGCATGCAAAGACTGCTGATAGTGTTGTTATCATAACCAGTGGGAGAATGAGCATTGCTGGAATCTCCGGGATTATCTCAACCTCATGTGTTGAGTGTGGGTAGGCAAAATAGGTCCACGTGTGAGTCTCATTGGCGTATGCTGAGTTGTTGAAGTGGAGAACCTCAATCAATCCATCGTTGATTGTGACTAGGGTGACTTGAGCCATCAAATCTTTTGGAATTCCGACTCTGCAAAATCCGATTGACTGGGGTGTCGATGAATTGGAGACGTACATCGTGATTGTGCCGGTGGAACCGGAATACTCAAAGCCTGATAACGTGGAGTTAGAGATGACATTTACATATTGTCCCAGACTGGCGTTGAAACGATAAAATATCCCCATCAGCGGATATCGATCTGTATTGTTGTCGCCCAACGTCCATGGGGGCTCCCCTATTCCATCATGGTCTGGATCCATGCCAACATAGTCGCTCCAATAGTTTCCCTCAAGACCGTCATCCCAGCTACTTATTGATGTTTCAATAACCGTTTGGTTAATGTTGTTCATGATGTTGTTGTGGTGGATGACGCTGTTTGAAGATTGTCGGAGAACGAAGCCATTACTATTTTCCTCGATGACATTCCCACAGATAGTATTGCTTGTTGAAGTTCCCTCAACAATGATTCCGCGATAGTTGCTGCTTATGTTATTTCCTTGTAGCATATTGTTTGAAACGCCATAAAGCCAGATGCCTTCTTCAACGTTCTCTTCCACAGTATTTCCTAGAATGACATTGTTGTTCGAGGAATAGGACAGCTCAATGCCATCATCTCTGTTGGCGGCGATCTTGTTTTTTGAGATTGTGTTATTTGAGGAGTTGAAAATTTCAATCCCATCACCAGTGTTATTCGCTATGATGTTGCCATGTATTATGTTGTAGTGGCAGAATGCGTTAAATCCGACGCCATCTTCGATGTTTTCGGTCACGTTGTTTGCGGTGATGCGGTTGCGAGAGGAATTGATGAGGCTAACACCAGCCCAATTCCCAGAGACAGTGTTGCCCCACACGATGTTGTCATTGGAATAATCGTACAAGTCTACACCTCCCTCACTGTTTTGTATCGTGTTGCGAGAGATAGTGTTCTGTGATGAGGCTATGCAGTGAACAGCGCCCATGCTGTGTTCGATATGGTTGTCAGAGATTACGTTGCCCAAAGAAGAGTTGAGAAAGATGCCGTCCGCATTATGTGAAATGACATTGTAAGAGACGGTGTTGCCCGACGAGGATTCAAGGCGAACTCCGTCCCAGTTGTTAACCAGCCTGTTCCTTGAGACCAAGCTACCGCTAGACGCGATTAAGCGAACACCCTGTCCATGGTTTCCCGTTATGTTGTTACCCGAAATGACGTGGTTTCGAGAGTGGTTGGCAGTAATCCCGCCACTGTTGTCAACCAAAACGTTTCCAGAAATGTTACACGCGTCAGCGTTAGCGGTCAACCTTATTCCCTCGGCTGAGAAGCCCAGAATTTGCAGTCCTGTGATGGTGTTATTTTTTGAGTCCACAGTTAGTCCCACCGTGTCGGGTGGCAACAAGCCGCCGCTGAGAATTACACCTGCGCCAGCGGCATCGATGGTCAGATTCTCCTGAACGATGTGTGGCAACTCACTGGTCACAGTGATAGTCGCGGGGCTGGTCGGCGGGAAAACTAAACTGTTAAAAGAAACGATATCGCCCCAGACCGCGTTCGCCAAGCACCAACGCAACGTGCCTACACCACTGTCATGCACGCTGATGACAATCCATGTTTGTCCAGCAGCATGCACACACCCAAAAAACTGAACGGGCAGGCCCGTGAAGCTGACAGTTAGCAAGATGAGAGTAACTAGCGTTGCAGCTTTAAGCATAGTGCAGCTTTACGAGGCGAAACAAGATAAGATTTGCCCTGGCTACTTATCTGTTGGCGCGTGCGCCAAGGTAATCACCGAATAACGCTGATGGACAGAAAGCTTAAATACCCTATGTGTATCATATCTAATATAATATTAGAAATATATAACAAAATGTTAGAAATAAAAAAGAATGGAGGAAGCGAAATGAGTGAAGTCGAATGGATAATTCTGTCAGCCACCACAGCCACAATCATAGCTGTCATCAGCGGCATTATGTTCCAGCGCCGAATCAAAGGATCCAGACATCTGCTCTCCGAGAAAAAAACGTCTCATAAAGAATTCATGACGCTGGGAAGTTCATTAGTCGTCCTTGGAATTGTCTTCGGAACGGACAGGTTAATCGCCTATTCATTCATGGGGACAGGAGTGCTGCTGATAATCATCAGCGCAATCAGATCACAGAGAAAAGCCCGAAGATCGTCTGAGGAGATGCAGTGAATTGCCTAAGACGAATGCGGGCGCGCCAGCAATTGGCAACATGCAATCCTCGCTTTAAGCGTGTCCTTGTGTTTGATAGGAGCCTACCTAATGTTTAATGGAAGCATTTTCGGCGAAAACACGACGGGCATAGCATTAGTAGCAGGAATCATAGGGATTGGGACAATAGCGTACTCACGAAAAAAACGGAGGAGTATCGAGCGCAGGAGGCCGATTACATGTTCGATCACTTTGGCCCATGATGAGCATTTCGATACTAATCATCATTGTTCTCGTTGGCATATTAGTCATATGGAGAATGCTCAAAGACAGAAAATCGGGATTTCCCACCCAAGACGAGCGAACCGAGAAGATAACTAGAAAAGCTGCAACCTACGCGTTTTTCATCGGGATATAATTCATGCTCGCACTCAGTGCCGCCAACATCATTAACCACGAATTTGCAGGTTCACACCTTCTCGATGCAGGCTACGCGCTAATTACATCAATTCTAGTTCAAAGCTTAACATTCCTTGGATTACGCCTATACTTCAACCGAAAAGGCGAATTCTGATGCCCTTCAAGACAAGAATCAAAGAACTCCGAGCGATATATGACTTAACCCAAGAAGACTTGGCCAAAAGAGTCGGCGTGAGAAGAGAAACAATCCTTTACCTCGAGAAAGGCAAATACAATCCCTCACTAAAACTAGCTCACGACATCGCCAGGGTCTTAAACACAACGATAGATGACTTATTCATTTTCAAAGACGACGAAGAAAACGTTGACTGCATGCACATAAAATCCGTTTTTGGTAGCACGCTGCCGCGCTGTTTCCCCCTTAAACTCGAATACATGCTAGTACTAGTCAAATAAGATTTGGGCATCCACGTCGTTTTTCGTGGTACATACTCTGTTTTCAAACTATTTGTGACGTCAGGGAACGGAAGTCGTGAAAACATGTCTTATGTTTGGATGCAGCAGATCTCCGATTTTCTCGATAGCTCGCTGCCTCAAGTAGTTTAGACGCTTCTGCTTAGCCTCAAATTCCACCTTCGAATAGAGGTTTTCTGGATGAAGGTAAATGTCGTCAACCATCCTGACAGCTTTCGGCACCCTAAAGCCGCTTGGAGAGTTGATCCAGTCTTCCAACCCACCTCGTAGTAGAGAATCTAAGATGGCCATCGTGTTTTCGACTGTTATTTCTTTGTAGCGTGGGCCTTCCCCCACGCCTCCTGTGTTCAGTAGGAAGTAGTTAACCATCTTGAGTCTTCTTAGAATTTCATAAAATCGATTTGTGTGTTCTGCCCTATCGCCAGCCACAAAAGGATCGTAGAAGAATTGGCTGGCGATTTCACCAGCTTGAGTTGGGTCACCTGCAGATGATTCCATCGCTTGTCCAAGAACCATGAGGGCAACAGCTTGCTCCAAAGTCAGTTTAGCAATGGCTGGTATCAGCGGGCCCCTCGTAATGAGCAAGAGGTTATCAATCCTTTCCACGTCAATATGTACGCTAGCGTGCATGATGTCTCGTCTCGGTATCACGGCTCGTCCATTTGACGTTCGTTCGAGGATGTAGAAGTCGAGATCCCCGTCTTCGGTTACATGAACGTTTTCAATGACCACTCCAGGCTTTAACAGTCCGAAGAATATTTCTGGTTGTTCCCCCGGATTCACATCCTCCGTTTTGACGAACAGTCCACCTGCTTCAAAGCCATGAAATGAACCGTCTGGCGCTAAGGTTCCACCGTCATCTTGTATGAGCCATGACTTTTCCTTTCCTTTCCTCGACAGGATCTTGCAGGTCAAGGTTGTCTTGCCATTTGCGCTTAAGGCAAGCAATAACGTTCTAACTTTCCTGTAATTTCCATGGGAAGATTGGAGATAGTCTTCTCGACAGCCGGCATGCAGAAAAATGCCTTTTCGTTTGGTTTTAGCCACCCAGTCCTCGGCAGCAAACACTCCTTTTTTGAATTCACCAATGTAGTTGCTGTTTCGGACTATTTTGATAACTCTGCCCTCAGGTAGCATAGCCAGCCGTATAGTGATGTCTTTTTGTGGAAGGACTTTGGATTTGTTGTCTTCGAATGCCTGATCTTTGAAAAACAAGACCTGATATGTTGGCTGGCGGATCGTGTCTTTTGCGGGAAGGAACAGGTTCTTCCCTCCATAGGCAACGTGAGAAAACAGTTCAGGAACAATCAGCCGGACAGTAGTCTGACTGCTTACGTTACCCACGATTTGGTCAATGGAAATTAGCCGGCTCTTCGCGAGAAGGTTCTCGCATTTGACCAGTAGTTTGTGTTCTTCGTCACCAAAGTGGTAGTCGACACTGTTTTTGGTGAACATCGCTGCTCTCGAAGTAGGTTCGCTATCGACCACAAAACTCCCATAAATCGTCTTCTTCACCCCCGGCTCCTGCTCCACAAGTAACCGTAATTCCTCATCCGAAGGATTGTCCATCAACCTCCCCTCTTCTACAGCCCTTCTCCAAATTCTGTCCGCTGTTTCACTGAATTCTCCTAGGTTGAATCTCAACATGGCACCAACTCGGTTAGTTCGTCTGGCCCGACCAATAGTAATTAGTCGTTTCTACGAGCTTTTCCGTTATATAAGCGGAGTTCAAACTTATAACATTAAACACGTTGATATTAAATAGAAGTTTCAAAATTTTCCTTGCATCACAGGTGTTCAGATTCGAAAAATCTCAACTTTGTCATAGCTGATGAATGCGTGTGTCCAGTTTTAGATTCACCAACTGCGAACACCAATGTGTAGCAAGCACGCGTAGGAAGGTCTTGCCTATGCGCATGCTGATTAACGAGTAAGCTTGGATGCTTGTTTTCCACTCATACCCCAGTTGGCTTGTGGAATGTCATGGATTATTATGCTTACGTGCTGAGCATCGACGCCGATTTCGCTGAAAGCCTTAGTTATGCCCTTAATCAACTTCGCCTTCTGCTCCGTTGTTCGACCTTCCCACATCTCAACTATGACTACTGGCAAATTATCACCTCATCTACTAATCTAAGATCCACAGATTTAAAAAGTATAAGAGAATAAAGGCAATCACGCGTAGGCTGAATATAAAAACATGAAAGCCTTAGTACGCGTAACTGAATCAAAAAATTACCCTTAACACATAGGGATAATTGAGATATTCGTCGGTATCCATGCTCGTGAGTTCAATTGACCGACCTCACATTTTATTCATTGGTTGACCACAGCAGACCAAGGTTCCTCCGCCGCTCTCCATAACTTTTACTTTGTTCCCACAAATCTCGCATATATAGACCTCTCCCACTTGTGTCATGCATTCACCTCCATTGTTTTTATTAGCTGGTTATTCGCGGTCTGATGTTTTCCTAACAGCAGGAACCGCAACTCTTCATATGGGCACCTTTTTTATGAGATTCTAACTCTTTTTCCGTATTAAACGTCATGTTGCATATTGGACATTTAAGTTCTTCCATCTAGCTCACCTCCCTTCCTATTCTACGTGTGAGTGAAATACCAGGGGGATTGAATTTTCTTTGAGCGTTGAACCAGTCTTCTTGGCACGCTATTGGGTGCATGAATGACTAATGAATGTGCCCTTGCAGTTTTTCGAGGAACGCATTTCTGATTAGCGTTTTCTGTCTGTTTTTCCACATCTTTCACCACATGTGTAATCTAGCCAGTCCGTTAGGTTAAAGATATCCCGAACATATCCGGTTCGAACACTTGGGTGTTCTTGGCGCTACAGTCGAAAAGCGCGTCTCCACGCAACGTGGTGAGTCGTTTTGATGCTTCTGCTTTTACTCCGCCGCGGGCATTCACTTTGTTGTGGACTTATAAGGTTCGGATTGGTCTGCGGGGTTTGCGTAGCAGTAGACGCAGCCATTAGGACACACCATGGAGTACCAACCAACATCGATACTGCGTGTGCATCGACACAGAGCCCTCTGACCTGTCGCTTGGTCTTCAGGGTAGGGATCTCTGTCGGGATGCAACTCCTGCAATTCTGCCCCATCAATACACCCCACATTTCTTATCCCAGTCTGTGCGAGCGTCGGATCGACGCAGCAGCCTCGTACCTCCAGGCCATGTTCTTCAGCGTTTTTCATGAGATATCGTGCTTGTTCCTCTAGGTCGAAATCTGCGATGCCTAGGCCCAGCTTGTCAAACCTCCTCTTGACTTTAGGGTAGTAAGTCGCCCAGCTGACTCGGAAAGTCTTTACGTCTGCATGAGCTACGAGTGTGCTAACCTTCGGAAAGAGGTCTAAGTTTGTGAAGGTCTTGCCATCGACTACTAGGTTGAGTATTGGATCGAATCTAACATGAATTTTCGCTGGGGCCCCATCTAAGAATTCGTCGATAATTTTTGGCAACTCTGCTGCAACGTCTGGGAATCGGGGGATATTAGGTTCCAGAAAGGTGCCTCCTAATCCTGTTATCGTGCAGAGAATGAAGAGGTTGTAACGCTTCAATGTGGTTCTGATGGATTTAGCAAAGATCAAGTGAGGTGTTTTCGTCCATAAGATAATAGTATGGACATCCTCGGGAGGATATCGCTTTGCCAGCGTTTTCACTAGATATTCAGGAAAGCGGAGGATTTCCGTCCTTCTGCTAGCGGAGAGGACAACTTTAGCCATTTCTTATGGCCCCCAATCTGCTGCTGTTTTATATGCTCGACAATCCGTTCGTGGAAAGTCTGTGATGGCTTCGTTGAAGTATCGGCAGAAGCCCTTGGAATCGTCGGGAATCGTTAGTAGCTTAATTCGTCCATCAGTCAACTCAACTCGACGAACGTACTCTGTTTCGTAGTATCTGCAGGTGTAACATGTATAGATGTTGACGCTCTTTAGCTTGTTCTTTTGCACCTCACGTGTATGAGTCAGAAGCACAGCCACAGCTACGCCGAGGCAAATAATCCCTGTACCTACGATAAAGGTCCCCGATAAAAGCGGAAATGAAGGTTCGGAGGAAAATCTGTCTGATAGCTTCTCCTCGGAGGATGGTTCTGTGGGTGCGGAGTCGGCATGCATGCATAGGCCAACTGCTGAATCTTCAGATACACCTGCCGACAAGACGCGATTTTGTCCCCGAACCCGTCGCATCGCTTCCTCAACATCTGCAGTGGACGGTTTCAACGATCGCTACTCTTGGTGAGGCAACCGCTGAGCAGATTGCTGCAAAGACCGGACGCGCGAGGGCAGCAGAGAGCGATTATTTAAATCAGCTGGCTGATCGAGGCTTCTTGAAAAAGAATCGCAAAGGGCGAGAGATCTACTTCAGAGTCTATGCACTTTACACCATCTGCCCCCACTGCGGCGCTCGTGTATTGATGACTCTCGGGGAGTGCGCCTATTGCGGAGCGGCGTTAACACGTGACACAGAGGAAACCTAGTCGTTTAACGTTAGCTAGGCTCTGTTGCTCCAAAGTTGATCGCTTCCAGCGCGAGTGAAAAGTTCGAGAAAAAGAAGCGCGCGCGCAGCGACTGGGGGAAGAAGAGGAGAAACCGCTTTGGACTTTTACTAAATCTTAAATCTGGATGAGGGAAAGTGGAGCTATGAATCAAGCGAATGAAGCAACATTTCGAAGTTATTTGTTTTTTTGGTCTGGTCAACTAGTGTCGCTGCTGGGATCTTCGATCGCCCAGTTTGTCATAATCTGGTGGGTGACCCTGCAAACTGAAAGTGCAATCTATCTGTCGATAGCGTCCTTTGTGGGGTTTGTCCCCCAAATTGTTTTAAGCCCCTTTGCGGGAGTACTTGCTGATCGATGGAGCCGAAAGAAAATCAGTGGAGTGACAGATTTTCTACAGGCCCTTGCCACGATAGTGCTCATTCTCCTATTCTGGCTCGATGTTGTGTCAATATGGCTAATTCTGTTGTTGCTCGCGGTGAGGGGAGCATTTCAGGCCTTCCATACGCCCACAGTTTCGGCAATCACTCCTACAATGGTGCCCCAAGATAAACTGAGCCGCATGAATGGATTGAACACTCTGTTCACAGGAGCGATCAATCTCATGGGGCCAGTAGTGGCAGCCTTGCTACTCACAATATGGGAAATTCATCAGATTTTGTGGATTGACGCCTTCACATTTCTGCTGGCTCTTGTACCTCTGCTGTTGATTGTGATTCCCTCGGTAAGAAAGCCCCTAGATCGCGCTGCAGCCGAGCATAAACCTTCCTTTTCTGAAGAATTTGCAGCAGGCTTGGGATTTATCAGAAATGCGAGAGGATTAATGCCGCTCCTGATTACAGCAACCATGTTGAACTTCTCGCTTACGCCGCTGTCCACTCAGCTTCCATACTACATCCGAGTCGACCATTTCGGGGGCCCAGGAGACTTGGCTTTTGTGGCGGCGTTTTTCGGCGCCGGATCGCTACTCGGAGGATTAGCAATGTCCATCCTGAAAGGATTCAAAAGGAAAATGGCGACAGGGGTTTTATTCGTCTACGTCATCTTTGTAGGCTATACAATTATCGCCCTCACTCCAACCGGAATGTTCTGGGTCATGGCGCTAGGCGCCCTAGTCGGCTCCTTTGCCCCACCCGTCTTCAATGTCTCTCTAATCACGATCCTTCAGACCGTTGTTCCGCTGCAGATGCAGGGACGCGTCAACTCCGTTCTAACTGCACTCGCCACTGCGGCCATGCCCGTCGCGATGATTATTTCAGGACCGTTGGCCGAGTACATGGGCACCAGCAATCTGTTCCTTGGCTGCGTTGTAGCAGGAGTGGCAACGTTAACAGTATCGTGGTTCTTCACTGACATGAAGCATGTAGAAGACATGGAAGCTCCGTCGAGCGAAACTCCGCTGCCCCATTAAAAGTCTCGTCCTAATGTGTCTTCCAAGAGCGCACATATAAACTCAAAGACTCACTGATCATCTGGTGAAGGCGCTGAGTTCCGATCCAGATCTTCGCAAAAAAGCGTTAGCTCTCGTGTGGATTGGGGAAGTATGGAATGTTTTTGAAGCCTCCATTGCATTATGGACCGCAGCACTTGCCAGTAGCGTAGCGTTGTTGGCTTTTGGATTAGATAGTTTGATTGAGGTGTTTGTCGGTGCAGTCATCATTTGGCGCTTTCAGAAAGGAAGAGAAGATGAAGAAGGCGAAACCGAAAAAAGGGCGCTCCGGCTTATTGGCTTCACCTTCTTTTTGCTTTCGGGCTTCATCGTGTTTCAATCGATAGCCACGTTGCTTGGGCTTTTCAAGCCACCAAAAGAAAGCTTGGTTGGCATCTTGATTACAATAGCAAGTGCCATCTTGATGACCCTATTGTTCTTGTACAAGAGTCAGATTGCCAAGCGAATGGGGTCGCGAGCGCTGAGAGCTGAAGCTTACCAAAGTTTGGTGTGCGATATGCAGGACCTTCTTGTCTTCTTTGGCCTCGCTCTAAACAGTCTTCTCGGCTGGTGGTGGGCTGATCCTGTGATGGCCTTAGCCCTTGTTCCTCTCTTGATCAGAGAAGGATTAGAGGCGTTTGAAGAAGAAATACCCCGTGCTGGCGCAGAACGTGCAAGCAATCTCCACTAAGCTGATAATTCATGGGAATGCGCATCTGCTCCCTTGGATGCCAAGGTTATGGCGCATGAGTACACAGGCGCTTGACCCACCAGTAGATTGAAAATGCACTTAGAAGAGCCGCAGCGATGTGAACTACAATGTCATACTCGCCGACCCAGAAAGGATTCTCGGAGGCAAAAACGACAAACGGATAGAGGAGGTGTGAGGAAACTCTGTGGGTCCACATGTCGAAAAAAAGGTGGGATGTTCCTCCAATTAAGGCGGAGAAGTAGATGGTTTTGAAGTTGTATTTTAGCTTGGAGGGGGAGAATCGGAAGATCCGGTAGGTGTTTTTAAGGATCTTGGAGAATTCTCTCTCAGCGACTAGCACCACCACACTCACCACCAAGGGGAAAATGGTGAAGGCGAAGAAGTAGCTATGCCATATTCCATGAATCATTGGTTGACCAATCATAAGGAGGTACAGCAATTCTAAATCAATACACGTGGATGAGAGGAGTAGAGCGGTGATGTCAAAGGTTTGGGGGCGAACCAGGTGGAGCGGCGCCACCGATAGGAAATGGAGGGGAGTCGCGGGCACGGTGACTCACTCGGAAAGTGTTGATTTTTCGCGGAAGTCCATCACAAGACGTTCATAGACCCAACAGGACAAGACGGTGCCAATCCCTGCGCCCATGATGATGTCCTTCAGCGAATCCATAGGATAGTTGAAGTACGTCGATGTAGGCCGCACTTGAACATCTAACGTCTCAGCAATCTCCCAGCCTAGAGCGATTATCCCAAGCACACAGAACATGAAGATCCACATAAATCGTCTATCCCAGCCAAGATATCGTTCCAGCGCAAGAGGGACAATCAACGAGCCCAAAAGCCACGGCGAAGTGATGTGCGTCCACGTGTCAACATAGCCTGGGGCGTTCAACTCAGGATTCCAATACCAGCCGTAGTGTTGACTTGCATTTTGGAAGGAAATCGCAAAAAGCCCGAGAAAAACAAGATAAGCTAAGTACCGCTTATTCAAGATAGTGTACTGCACCGCTCTTTTTTTTCCAACCGCGTAGAGGACAATGTGAGTCCCGATTAGCGCATAGGTTGGAAGGAACGCCCACGACACCGTGCCCCCAGGGCCAGTACTCACCGTGAGAAACGCGTCAACAGGCCGTGTAAGGACGAAGTCGACATACATCTCAAAATAGTTGGGCGTGTCCTTCCACGCAGAAGGGGGGAACGTGAAGTACCAGACAAACGATAAAATTATGATCACTGTGAAAAAAACCGCGAAAGGAGCCCAAAGCCGTAGCTTTTGAGAGTCAACCATGTCGCGAACTTCCAGCTTGTAGTTTTGTTACGGTGGCTTATTATTTTAGGTGTCTGTTTTCCAGATATCGGAAAACCACCTACACACTTAAGTCTCGTTGGAACGAACTTCGACGATTCTAGCTCCCAATATGCCATCATGCTACGAGAACACGCGCACCCCATGAGCCAGAAAGGACCTATGTTCCGATTCGGTTAGGAGAGTATCATCATGGCAATGAGTCGACTCATGATGGGAATTAACCCTAAAACCAGCAGTTTTGAGAGGAAATTTACGTCAACGGGCCACTCTTGAGCGGCTGCCACTTGTTTCTCTTTCACTTGCAGACTAAACAGACGAGCCATGAGGGCAATCGTCTGATCACTTTTCTTGGCTGAGGGGTGTTCCGCTAAGGCTGCGTCCAATCGGGTCAGCAGGTGCTGTGATTCTTCTGAAATCTTAGACAGTGCGCGTCGTTTCATTCCAAGAAGTGTTAAGTGGATGTTGTAAAACGGAAAGAGAACACCAACTATGCCTATGACGATGAAGGTAAGATATGGAGAGATGACGATGTCGAGAAACGACAAGGTGGAAGCACTGGCTAGAAAGGGAATACTGCCAATGGAAACTCCTAGGAAATAGAATAGGGAGAACGTTAAGGCAAACATGCTCAACTCGCGAAATCTGGCAACCGTCTCCAACGATAGTTCCACGTTTAACGGCTGTCGTGAGATCAAAAAGATTGTTAACCAAATTAAAGCGAGCATCCATACAGCAGTTGAGGTGAGGAGCGTGGCAAAGAGTGTAATCGCGAGATTCCAGAGGACATGTAGCTGGAGTCCCGCCTGAAGAATTCCTTGAATTTCGTTGAACAAGTAAAAGGGTATAAAAACGATTGCTATGAAAAAACAAGGCCAAATACTGTAACTGATGCGCACCAATCTTTGGAAGAATTCGGTAAACTGGCGATCATCAAGCTTCAACATTGAACGGAAATTCTGAACAACATCTCTCTGAGTGCGCTGCACGAAGTACGAACCGAAGAAAATAATAAAAAACGTCCCAAACAAGCTCAAATAGACATTGAGGTTAGATGTGAAGGTCAGCACCACCCCATCAACTGCATGAGCTAATAAGCCGGAAAGCCAGAGGACTAACAGAAAGCCAAACCGTGCCACCATCTGCTGCCCCACGGCATCTTCCTTAATCGGCAGGAAGCTGAACAGCCTCTCCGTCCATAACATCTCTTTTGGCAACCTGAACCCCAACTCACCATCATTCTTGCGCGCGCTCTGCTTTATCACTTGCGCACCAATTTCCAACAGTGGCTTGGCGCAAGCAGACTCCCAAAATGGGGACGTGGAAAGGCGTCTTCCGCGTCGCGCGCGCTATGCTCCGATCGTCGAAACGTAGACACCTACGACTGATTCCGAAGGCTAGAAAGCCACTTCTCTCAGTCATCGTTCAAAGAATAAGAGACTGCCACTTATCCTAGGCGCGTAAGCTTGGACTACACCGCGGGTTAGAATGAGACACTGTGCCTATTGCGGTCTTTGGGCGTACAAGACCGACACAAGGTATTTGGCAGTATGAGAAGTCGTTGCGGTGCATATGGTTTCTGGTGTGCCTGTTGAGACGATTTCTCCACCCCGATCACCGCCTCCTGGTCCTAGGTCGATGACCCAATCAGCGGTTTTGATGACATCAAGGTTATGTTCAACAATGATGATTGTGTTGCCAGCGTCTACTAGACGGTTCAATGTTTGTATCATTACGTCGATGTCGCAGGCTGCTAGGCCTGTTGTGGGTTCGTCGAGTATGTAGATCGTGTTTCCCACAGTCCTTCTTGCAAGTTCCTTTGCGAGCTTCATCCGTTGTGCTTCTCCTCCGCTGAGCGTTGTTGCGGGTTGGCCAAGTTTAAGGTAGCCTAGTCCAACTTCTATCAGAGTGTGAAGCTTTTCAGCGATGGCTGGAAGATCATCGAAAAACGTGAGAGCTTCATCTATCGTGAGGTTCAGTACATCAGCGATATTCTTTTCTTTGTAAGTTACTTCGAGAGTTTCGCGATCGTACCGTTTTCCTTTGCAGACGTCACATGTAATGTGCACGTCGCTCATGAAATGCATCGCAATGCGGATTATTCCTCGTCCTTTGCATTGTTCACAGCGGCCTGCTTTGGTGTTGAAGCTGAAGCGACTTTGCGTGTATCCACGCGCTTTCGCTTCAGGCATCTGAGCGAAAAGCTTGCGAATCTCTGTAAAGACGGTGGTATAGGTGGCTGGGTTTGATAGGGGGGTTCGGCCAATAGGTGACTGGTCAACGAGAATGACTTTCTCGACGTGTTCCAACCCTTCTATGCTATCATGTACTCCGGGGCTCATTTTTAAATTATATAATCTCTTTGCTAAGGCTTTGTAGATGGTTTCATACACCAGTGTGCTTTTGCCACTTCCTGAAACTCCCGTGACGCAGATGAATTTTCCTAATGGTAGGTCGACTTGAATGTTTTTGAGGTTGTTTTGTCTAGCTCCTCTTACAGTGATTGAGTGGCCGCTTCCACGTCGTCGCTGTGGCGGTATTGGAATTTGTTTGGCTCCAGTTAGATACTGAGCTGTTAGAGACGTCTGAGTCAACAGAACTTTTTTGGGTGGGCCTTCTGCAACTATCTCCCCTCCCAAAACACCGGCTTTAGGTCCCATATCGATTACGTGGTCGGCAGCAAGGATGGTGTCACGATCATGTTCGACAACGATGACTGTATTGCCTAGACGGCGTATTCGTTGAAGCGTACCAATAAGGCGATGGATGTCGCGTGGGTGAAGACCGACAGAGGGTTCGTCAAGGCAGTATAGTACGCCAGTTAATGCTGAGCCTATCTGGGCGGCAAGTCGGATGCGCTGTGATTCTCCACCTGAGAGAGTCATGGATTTTCTGTCAAGACTCAGATAGTTCAACCCCACTGCGATGATGAAGCGAAGTCGTTCAGTAATTTCTGTGAGGACCAAATGTGCTATCTTCTTCTCTTGGTCGGTGAGCTCGAGGCGTTTAAAGAAGTCTAAGGCCTCTTCGATAGTCAAGCTGGTTACGTGGTCTATTGATTTCCCTCCGACTGTGACCGCTAAGCTTTCGGGGCGGAGCTTTCTTCCATTGCAGACCGTGCAGGGAATATGTCGCGACAAGTTATTGACGATGTGTTCTTTGATCCAAGACGAACTGCTTGTTATTAGAGTTTCGTTTAGTGTCGGGATTATTCCTTGCCAGTCCCTTTTCACGTGATATCGTACAGATTTCCCGTCAGGACTTGGAACATCATATTCTATTCTTACTTTGGGTCGTCCCCACAGGATTAGGTCTATGGCTTGCTCAGACAGATCTCGCCATGGCACGTCGACTGGAATCCTGCCTTTCTGTGCAAGAGCCATCAGTTTGTGAGATGGCCAGTTGTTTAAATAGAAAGACGAAAACACGAAGCGAACCGCCTCGTCGCTGAATGGATTCTCCATTAAACTACGGGAGCTATTGGTGATGATCAACTTGGGATCGACCTCAAAGGTGTAGCCAAGTCCTTTGCAGTGGCGGCAGGCACCATCAGGGGTGTTATACGAGAAGGCGCTAGGCCGCAGTTTTTCGTACGATACACCACAACGAGGACACATTAGCTGTTCAGCGAAGATTAGGTCCGGCTCTCCCGTTCTTTGGATTATGGCAGCACCATTACCAGTTTCGAGAGCCGTTTCTAACGAACCAATCAATCGCTCTCGGTTCTGGTGAGTGGCATCGAGTTGGTCGACGACGACGTCAATGCTATGACTTCGCTGTGGATCTAAGTTCAGATCTTCGACCTCCCTGATAGCGCCATCAACGCGGACTCGAGTGAAACCGTCCTTTAGAAGCCTCTCCAGCGTTTGCTGATGTCTTCCCTTTCTATTGGCAATAATGGGCGCAAGAATGTACACCTGGTTACGGTTCTTTCCCTCCATTACTATTCGGGCGGCAGACTCGGCTGAGAGCTGTTCTATTGCGTCTTCACATTTCGTGCAGTGCGGAGTTCCGATGTGTGCATAAAGGAGGCGAAGGTAGTCCAGAATCTCAGTGGTTGTGCCCACTGTACTTCTCGGATTGCTGGTGCGTCCTTTCTGCTCGATTGCGATGGCTGGTGGGATGCCGGTGATCTTCTCTACTTTGGGTCTTTCAAGGCGTCCAAGAAACCGTCGTGCATAGGTTGACAAGGACTCGACGTAACGTCGTTGTCCTTCAGCGAAGATCGTGTCGAAGAGTAGTGTAGATTTACCTGAACCTGATGGGCCGGTTATGACTACAAAACGGTTGCGCGGGATGTCGATGTCAAAGCCTTTAAGGTTGTGCTGTTCAGCTTTCGTTATCCGAATGAAAGCGGTCAATGTCGTTTCCCTCCGTTAATCCCCAACATTTCCTTTAGATATTGCCCTGTGTAGGATTCAGCGCAGTTGGCAATGTCTTCGGGGGTCCCTTCGGCAACAAGGTATCCTCCGTCGTCGCCGCCTTCAGGTCCCAAGTCAATGATCCAATCAGCAGTCTTCACCACATCGAGTTGATGTTCAATAATCACGACCGTGTTTCCCCGATCTACGAGTTGGTGTAAGACCTCGAGAAGACGTTTAATGTCGTGGAAGTGCAGTCCTGTGGTAGGTTCATCTAATATTATGAGGGTCTGTCCCGTGGTGGAGCGCGATAAGTACTTGCTCAATTTGATGCGTTGCGCTTCCCCGCCGCTGAGAGATGTGGCGGGTTGCCCCATTTTGACATACCCCATACCCACTTCATTAAGAGTTTTCAATCGACGGTGCAAAGCTGGAATGTCATGAAAGAACTCCAAACCCTCGGCGATGGTCATCGAGAGAATATCGGCTATGTTTTTTCCTTTGTAGCGAATCTGTAGCGTTTCTTGGTTATAGCGACGTCCTTTGCACACGCTACAAGTCACGTGGACTGGTGGGAGAAAGTGCATTTCAACGACTTCGACGCCTGCTCCTTTACATCTGGCACAGCGACCCCCTTTAACGTTGAAGCTGAACCGACCAGGCTTATAACCTCGGATTTGGGATTCAGGAAGACCTGCAAAGAGTTCACGCAGCGGTGTCCACAGTCCCGTGTACGTGGAGGGATTGGATCGCAGAGTTCGCCCAATTGGACTTTGATCGATAACAATCGCCTTGTCGAGGTACTCGACACCTAGAATTTCGTCATGATCACCGGGAGAAGCCAGAATCAACTCACCCGCGTCTTCTGTTTTCACGTGGCCACGATGAGACCGATAGAATCTTCGAAACAAGGTTTGTTGCAGCGTATCCACAATTAGACTGGACTTCCCACTCCCCGACACTCCGGTGATGGCTACAAATAGCCCAAGGGGGATTCGAACATCAATGTTCTTTAGGTTGTTGTGTCGCGCCCCTTTGATTGTAATCCATTGGCCTTGAGACCGCCTACGCTGGATAGGTGCTGCGATTGTTTCTTCTTTCCGAAGATAACGAGCAGTGATAGAACCTTCCGCTTTCTGCACAGCGTCAGGTGGACCCTCTGCCACAACGCGTCCCCCCTGCGTCCCGGCACCAGGACCCAGATCCACGAGGTGGTCTGCTGCCCGCATCGTAGCTTCATCATGCTCCACGATGATAACGGTGTTCCCCAAATCGCGAAGGCGCTTCAGCGAGTTGAGAAGCCGTCTGTTATCGCGGGCGTGCAGACCTATAGAAGGTTCATCGCACACGTAGGTGACACCGACAAGCTCTGATCCGATTTGACTGGCTAGGCGAATCCGTTGGGCTTCACCACCTGCAAGGGTTGGTGCGGATCGGCTCAGAGTCAAATAGTCGAGTCCGACATCGCAAAGAAAATCTAGACGGCTTTTGATTTCGCGGGTGATTTTTTCTGCAATTATCTTTTGAGGGCCCTGCACCTCAAGTTCTCGAAAAAACTGCTTCAACTTGGCAATGGGCATCACGTCAAGATCCGTGATGGAATATCCAGCAAACGTTACCGCTTCGGCTTCAACTCTCAATCGCTTGCCCTGACAGACGGGGCAAGTAGTCCTACGCATGTACTGTTCGAGCTCCCGTCGAATGTAGTCTGAGGTCGTTTGCCGATACTGCCGTTGCATACGTTGGATTAACCCTTCAAAAGGGCGATGCGCTATTCCTCCAATCTCAACATCGTTGGATCGTGCAGACCTGGTTTGGGGTTTCCACTCCCAAAGATAGGTGATCTTTTCGTCTCCTGACCCTCTTAGCAATAGGTGCTGCTGCCGCTTTGACAGATCCTGCCAACGATTTTCCTTTGTGAAACCATATCTGTCAGCCCACTTCTGGAAGGACTTGCGCCGTAACATCCAAGAGTAGGTGCGACCAAAAATCTGACTCACAGTGTGAGCGGGATCGGGAATGACGAGGGCAACATCAAAGTCTTGAACGTACCCAAGACCTTTGCAGTGGGGGCAGGCTCCATGCGGGTCATTCCACGAAAAGATGCGGGGTTCCAACTCTGGAAGACTGAAACCACATTGGGGACAGGCCAGCTTTTCGGAAAATGTCAGGTCGTCCCTCGGTGTTAATACTGTCACGAAGCCATGTGACATCGCGAGAGCGGTTTCGACGGCTTCAGCTATTCTGGCACGGTCACGCTCAGCGATGGATAGTCGGTCGACCACCAAGTCAATGGAGTGCTCTTTATGGCGGTCGAGAGTGATGTCCTCTTCAATGCTACGGAATTCACCATCCACTCTTGCTTGAATGAACCCCTTTTGAAGCCAGCTGTGAAACTGTCGTTGGTATGTGCCCTTTCTTCCGCGAACTAAGGGCGCTAGGATCTGAATCTGTTCTTCTGCTCCAAGTGTTAGGATGTGGTCCACTATTTGTTGGGGGGTTTGAGGTTGAACTTTTCTATGGCATTTGTGACAATGCGGCGTGCCAACACGGGCGTAGAGCAATCGGAGGTACGAGTAAATGTCTGTAATCGTTCCTACTGTGCTTCGGGGATTGCGTCCGACGCTTTTTTGGTCGATGGAGATTGAGGGGGAAAGACCCGTGATGTAGTCTACTTTTGGCTTTTCGAGCATGCCGAGGAAACGTCGGGCATATGCGGAGAGCGATTCCACGAAGCGACGTTGACCCTCAGCGTAGATAGTGTCATAGACGAGACTGGATTTGCCACTTCCTGAGACTCCGGTGACTACGGTGAGTTTGCTCTTGGGGATCTCGACATTTATGTGCTGCAAGTTGTGCTCGGATGCGCCTATTACGATGATCGATTGCGGCTCGTCGAAAGTGTTGATTGGGGTGCGTGGTTTCACCGTTTCTGATTCCATCACGTCTGTTCACCCTCTAATCGTTTCCTCAAGTTGGCAATTTCGTCCCTGAGCTGTGCTGCTCTCTCAAACTCGAGGGTGAAAGCTGCTTCCCGCATTTCACCCTCTAAATCAATGATGCGATTGGCGAGTTCGTCAACCTCGCAGGTGTTGGCGTCGGGCAGCTCTGCTTCGATGGGTAGGGGCGTCGGAAATTCTTGGGCGATGTCCTTGATCGCTTTTGTTATGGATCGAGGAGTGATATTGTGTTCCTCGTTGTACTTCATCTGGTAGTTCCGGCGTCGGCGCGTTTCGTTGATGGCAGTCTTCATTGCATCTGAGGGCTTGTCGGCGTAGAGAATGACGCGTCCATGCACGTTGCGTGCTGCTCTGCCCATTGTTTGAATCAGCGCCCACTCGGTGCGGAGGAACCCTTCTTTATCAGCGTCAAAGATAGCCACGAGTGCAACTTCTGGAAGGTCGAGACCTTCTCGAAGGAGGTTAATCCCCACGAGGACGTCGAAGGCTCCTTGGCGGAGTTCACGAATGATCTTTATCCGTTCAACCGTTTCGACTTCGGAATGAAGATACTTCGCTTTTATCCCTGATGCAGTGAGGTGGTCGGTCAGTTTCTCGGAATAGCGCTTTGTTAAGGTTGTGACTAACGCGCGGTCGCCTCGCTCGATTGTCTGGTGCAATTCTCCAATTAGATCTTCGACTTGATCGGCGGAGCGACGGACATGTATAGCTGGATCCAGCAGACCCGTAGGACGCAATAGCTGCTCCACGATCTGACTACTGACTGAACGTTCAAACGGTCCCGGAGTAGCGCTCGTGAAGATCACGTGATCTGCGTATTCCTCAAACTCTTTGAAGAGTAACGGCCTGTTTTCCAGGGCTGAGGGCAAGCGAAAGCCAAATTTCACCAAGTTCTCCTTTCGAGATCGATCGCCTTGGTACATACCTTGGATTTGCGGTATTGTCATGTGACTTTCATCGATGATTATCAGAAAGTCTTCTGGGAGATAGTTGAAGAGGGTGTAGGGGCGTTCGCCGGGCTGTCGATTAGTCAGAAACATCGAATAGTTTTCAATTCCCGGGCAATAGCCCGTCGTTCGCAGCAGCGTAATGTCATTCAAGGTTCGACGGCGGAGCCTCTCCGCCTCAACCACCTTCCCCTGCTTCCGGAACCATTCAACACGTTCCTCCATCTCCGCCTTGATGTCAGCAAGGACGCTTTGGATACGCTCCATTCGTTGAACATTGAATTTCGCTGGGAAGATGGTGATCCAGCTCTCTTCCGCCGCTCTCTTCCCCGTAACAGCGTCAAAGATAGAAATTCTCTCAACTCGGTTCCCGCCAAACTGAATCCGAAGACCCTGCTCATCATAGGCTGGATAGATGTCAACATTTCCACCACGTACTCGGAAGACGCCGGGCTCAATCTTCATATCGTTCCGGTGGTACTGCATTGCAACAAGGCTCTTGAGGAGGTCCCGCCTCGCTACCTGGTCCCCAACACTCAATGTTACCGACAAAGCTTCATACTCTTCAGGGTTCCCAGCTCCGAAGAGGCAGGACACTGATGCCACAATGATCACGTCTTGCCTCGTCATTAATGATTGAGTTGTGGATTGACGAAGTCGAGTAATCTCGGGATTCAGCTGGGCGCGCTTCGCGACATAAAAGTCCTTACTAGGAAGATACGCTTCGGGAAGATAGAAGTCATAATCAGAAACAAAAAATTCGACGGCGTTTTCCGGGAAGAACTGCTTATATTCAGAGGCCAACTGTGCTGCTAAGGTTTTATTGTGGGAGATGACAAGCGTAGGGCGACAATACTGCTCGATCACGTTGGCCATCGTAAACGTCTTTCCTGAACCTGTGACTCCGAGCAGAGTCTGGTATTGAAAGCCACCCTCCAGTCCCTCAACAAGCTTCATGGTTGCCTGAGATTGATCAGCTGTAGGCCTGAACGGCGACACGAGCTTAAAGTCACCCATCAATCGTCCCTTACCAGTCCAAATTAGGCAGCACTACAACGACACGCATTCTCTAAAACCTTTCCTAACACGAAACCTTCTACAACCACAATGCGTTAACCCCAAGTTCTCCATAAAGATGTACACATTCCTCTTTGCCACGCGCGTGCGTATAAATGTCGGGCTATAACGCAGAATCGCGCGCGCTTGAACTGACCAAAAAAGGCCGTGCAGCCTTCCGGGAATACCAACAAAGCCTCAAGCAAGTCTTCAATGATTTACAACACTAAATCATGGACGCACTCGTAGCGTGAATATGCCTACCTGAATACACAACCACAGTGCCATAAACGCATACATGAAACAGCTAGTAGGGGGTATCACGAAATGCATTTCGCTTCAGCGAATATCTGTCAAATATGAGGTTCACATCTATGTATTTGTCGGGGACAATCCTTTAAACGCCTTATGGATCACGTGTTTTGGAGCCTCAACATCTCCAATGATGTTTATCTTTTCAATATTGATCTCACCTAATCCTCGATTCCTCGCTTCCTGTAATACCGGCATCTCCTGTGGGTCAAATCCAACTAAGTGTGCTCCAACCGCTTCGACTGCGAACGCATCCCTTCCCACCAAAAGCAGTCTGGGAGAAACAGTGGTTCGCTTCTTCTTCCATCCCAAGAAGACACGAGTTCCATCTAATACTGCGAGGTCTATGCCTCCCACGGCCTCGTACATGTCCAACAGGGCCGTAGGCAGCTGCTTATGGAATCTAAACTTCTTCTTATCCGGGACTAAGCCCAACAAATTCTTGATCACAAAACCCATGTTCATAAGATCCTCGTCTCCAGTATCCTCATATCTTCTTGGCACATGAGTGCTGATGAACGTATTAGGCTCAAAGAGAATGTGAGATAACGGCACGCTCTCTCCAGCAACTTCAACTGCTCGTGTGTACGCATCGTCCGACAGATTGAACGGAAAAACTCTATCATCATAACAGTCTCTCCAGATCTCCAATCGTTTCAACCCAAGCCCTGCAAAGCTGTCGGATTCTACGACGCGAATCTCATTTGACTTGTCAAACGAATTAATGATTTGACGAAGCGTCTTCACCGTGGTACATATACCCGTCTCAATGTTATAGATTCCAACCTTGACCACAACTTTTCTTTCAGATATATTCAGATCGCCAATACCACCGATGAGGTCAATTGCCTTAGCGAAAGAATTGCTATCCACTACCGCGACACTTGGCAAATTTAGAGCCCCACCGTTTCAAGAGATTAAGAAATATAAAGAGCTGTTGCTCAGACGCATCACACATTATAAAGCGACAAATAGTTCTCTTGCTCGTTACATGCGAATAAAATCGTTTAGGGCATTGCCTTTTGGAAGCAAACGATACATCCTTTGACACGGAGAAACAGTGGTGTAACGATTAGTTCATAGAGATCAGTCATCCTACTCGGTGTGTCATGAATTGCTGCTTGGAACGACTATGAATTTAAGGCTCATGGAAAAAGAAGAATTGTATATACTGGCAGATTGGTTAAATGATCCAAGAGATTATGGGTGAACATGAACCACAAGAAAGCCTGCAAGTTTTAGGCAATCGTTTAGTCGAGTTGATTCACAATGGTTTTTCGTAGAAAAGAAGAACGGTGCTAAGATTGGTTGGGCTGCCACTTACCTTGTTGGAAGCCAAACAACAGTAGAATTTGGCGTAATTCCCGCGGAGAGAAATAAGGGATATGCCACAGAAGCAGCAAGCATCCTAGTGGACTATCTCTTTCTCACCAAAAACATTGTCCGCCTTCAAGCCGACACCAGCACCACGAACAAGCCATCCCAGAGAGTGCTCGAAAAGGTTGGCTTTCGAAAGGAAGGCACAATCAGAACCCATTTTTTCAGCTCTGGAAACTGGAGAGATTCATGTCTCTATAGCATACTGAGAGCTGAATCGAGCGATCCAAAATACTGGGGCGGAAAAACAACAGTTGACTGGCTTAGTTAGTGCGCGCGAGAACCTAAGGTTGGACGTATCCATCTAAGCGTTACATGTCTATGAAATCTGCTAAGTATTTAAAGTCGAATGGCTTTAAAATCGTTCCTCCGTCAAGATTAACCACAACATTTTGCACATCATCAAGATAACGGCCTAGTTCAATATCATGGTCGCGCATCAACGAGTCGAATTCAGAGTAGTTTCGGTGAATTGAAATCATAAAGCCGCCCATGCCCATTCCTCGACTGCCAACACACATCAGAACATTGGGGTGTTGCCTCATCCATTCTTTCGACTTGGCCAAAACCTCTTCTAACCTCTTGGGCGAAGTACGAGCCTCTCTACTCTTAGTGAATGTTATGACAAGTAGCTTGAACCCAAGTTTCACCCAATGGGGAACAACCGTGTAACTGCGAATTATGTCTCTTTCTAACTTTGCCCGTCGTCTTGTCACAGTGGGCTGAGAAATTCCGAGTTTCCGAGCTAACTTGTTATCGGAGTGCCTCGCATTTTTCATCAACGCGGCAAGAATCTGCCGGTCAACTTTCTTGAGAGGCTTCATAGAGTAATCTTGTGAGCCATATCAATAAATAATATTCGATTGCTCATTCTGCAAAACGTGAATTATACATGTCTGATTGTGCATCTGTAATGTACGCTGCAACGACCTTCTATCATTTGTGATTGTCAATTGCCTATGCTATCAAAGTATGCATAATCCATCACTTCAACATTCTGTCACAAGCCATAAAACCGCATTTGGAAACAAGGTTAGTGGTGCGCGCGCCTGTTTCTATCCTCGGTTTGTGCTGGATCGTTTTCTGACGGTTATGCAGATTGCAGCAGCTAGTGAGGTGATTACTGGGAGAGCCAGTTGGAACTCAGGAACCGCGGCAATCTTCTTCGTATATGAGAAATCGTCGAGGAACCAAAAATCAGTTCCCTCAAAATACACAGTCTTTATTTCTCCAAGAGTATCTTTATACAAGAAATAGGTGCTTGAACCGTAATTTGGGGAGACTGTTGTGGACCATAACTCGAAGCCTGCAAGATCATATACCGTTATGTTAACTTCAGCTTGACCCGCACAGATCCAACCGTCCACTTCAAAGACGGGATCAAAAACGGGGTGCGCAGAGGTGAAGTCTATTATCCCAGTATGGCTCCATGGGGTGGGTTCTCCAGGGGCGCCTGTCCACACCTGTATGGGCGTCGAATGAGGGGGATACCCTGTCGCGTCGTATCTTCCCTTCGACATGTTTGCTGCACGCCAATTTGTCGAGAATGTCAATCCGGTGTAGCGAGGGTGTCCAACGAATTGCATGTCTACGAGGTCGTTGAAGTCGACGATGGTGGTTGCTCCAACTGGTGAGATCGTAGAAAACATGATAGACGATACGACAAGTAATAAACTCATGTAAATGAAACGATTTTGCATGTTCCTTTCTCCGTTCTGTGTTAATGGCTAATTATAGTTAATTGGACCATTTATTAGAATTATGAAACTGAGATTCCTACAAATATACTAACAGTCCAGATTCTTCTTCTATATTACTTGTGGGCAAGCAGCGTGCGATGGACTAATTCTTTATATTGAGTCGGGGATAAAACTCATCATCTTCTGTGGTTCGAGAGGAACGGAATGACCAAGGTATCAATCAACGAAAATCTCGGGGTCAACGCCAGTGTCGGGTTCTATCCGTTGGTCGTAGTCGATGTTGTCAAGAGTTGTTGCAGTGAAAAATTTGAGCGCCCCAAAATGGATGTCACATTCAAGAGAATCAGGCAGATGATTCCTCAACTTGTAAAATTCGCGGATTATTATCGTAAGCTTGGGGGCAAGATAATTTGGATTCAGTCTACTCCATGGAGAGAAGAATATTTGCCGAGAAACATCAATCGATTGTACCACGAAAACTCTGAGGCCACCTTCTACACGGAACACAGTGTGGAGGAATCCGTGGAATTCTATGGTACACTTAGCCCTCACGAGCATGATGAAGTCTTCACAAAGAACACGTATTCCGCGTTTGCAGCTGAGGATTTGCAGAATCTCTTTCAGATACATAATTGGGACACATTTTTGCTCTCAGGAGTGTTCGCAGAAGCATGTGTCAACGCCACTCTCATCGATGGGTTCACCAAAGGATATTTCGCCATAATATTGTCAGATCTAGTAGAAACGATGGACGATGAAGCACAGCAGGCGCACAAGCAACAACTGCTTAATCACCAATGGCCACTTATGTATGGCCACGTAATGACGAGCACCGAGTTCTCGCGAAAATTAACAAAGACGACCAACCACAACCCACATCAGGCAGTGTAGCCACACCATGCAGACTAGTTTCCAAAGTAAAGGCGAAACGCTTTCCGCGACTCTTTATGCTAATGTAACTGGAGGCCTGCACTCAACGAATTGCGGAGTCGTCTTGTGTCCCCCCCATCCATTATACGGCGGCACGCGGAATGACACCAGACTCGTCAGGATCGCTAAGAAATTAGCCGAACACAACATCACCGCGCTGTGCTTTGACTACGGAAGTTACGGAAAAGGCATCAAAGAAGTGCACCACACCCTCGACGCCATTGCATTCATGCGGAAACAGGTCACCCCCGTGGGTTTACTAGGCTATTCCTTCGGCGCGGTTGTGGCGTCGAACGCAGCTGCACATTCAGACATCCGCGGCTTCGTCGCCATGTCAACCTTACGAACCGTAAACGGGCTAACAGCGACCTTCGAGGCTGATTGTGCCAAACTATTCATCCATGGAAAACGCGACGCTGTCGCACCATTTGCAGATTTCAAACATCTCTACCGCGAAGCGAAGGGAAAGAAAGAAAAACTGGTTCTGGATACTGACCATTTCTACATGGACAACCATCCCATGACCATCGACTCAGTCTCAGAAGCCATCCGCAAATTCTTTGAGAACGAGCTCATTACGTAAAAGAACGCACCTGCTCGGGCTGCACCGGTGTCTTTGCCTTGGAGGTATACTGTGGCCACATTTATCAACTCACGCGAGTTGCCTGCGTGTTTCTCACGGAATGCCAGCACCGGTGAACATGTCGTACAGATATTTGTTCCATTCCTCTCCCTCTTTGCTAATTATCTCGAATAGTTCCTGCAGAATCTTATGGTGTCGCTTTTCGTCCTCCACGATACGCTCTAAGACCTTTCGAGAGCTTTCGTCCTTTACTGACTTGCTGATTTCCACGGCTTGATCAAGCATCGCGCTTTCGTTCTGTGTGTGATAGGTGAGTTCCTGCGTCATTTTGTTCCGATCTATTTCTCCAACGACCACGCGTCGATGCATGTTGATTAAAGTCTGGTATGTATCGGAGTGTTTCATAGTATCCAAAATGATGCGGTGGATAAACAGCTTGATAATGGGATTCGTGATTGACTTGTACAGCGGATTGAGTTTCTCCACTGTCGCATCCTCGAATGCTTTCTGTTTCTCCAGCTTTTTCAGGGTCTCTTCACCAAATTTCTCCCAAGCCAAGATTTTTCACCTCCTTTCTGTTTCTTCTCGCTTCGAGTCAGTACATTGCCCAACTACTTTGACGGCTGTTTCTTGAGCCAGTCTGTGATTTCCTTCATTGTGCTGTTCGAACTCTGATTGATGACCGGCACTTGGATGTTTTCCCTGGTTTTTAGCGCCGGCTTGTACTGCGCCATCATGGCAAAGCTAACATTAGCCCAATAGATTGTCCCCAGCTTGAAATCTTCAGCTATTGGCACGGTGTCAGGAAGCACTTCGGTGAAAAAGAATACAACGTCGTTAGCCCAATAGAGAGCCGCAGGCACGCCCTGCGAACGTAGACCAGCGACGATTTCAGCAAGATCGCTAATGTTTTTAAAATATGCATATTCCTTTATGACGATTTCTTTCCACGGATCATACGTTATCTTAACCATCTCATGAACCTGCAATTTCAAGAGCGTTATCTAGAGGCATTTATCTTTTTTGGGGCACTCGTTGCGCGCGCGCATTAGTTTCGTGCGTGTGTCTTTTTCCACATGCTCATCAAGCCCCTTAACCATGTCAATAAGCCATCGCTCCGTCCATGTGGGTTTACTGGTTTGACGTTGATCTTCACAGTACTCGACGTATAACTCGCCAACCACCTTCACCATATCCTCCTGCGCGCGCGCAATTCGACCGACCTATACTATACTTATGCTGGAGTAACTGAAGGCACGGGAAATCTGAATACGCTTTGGCCTTTGACAGCACAGACTGTAGTCTCTGTCACTGAAGGCAATAGCTAAGCTTTCTTCGCTACAGGCTATAAGAGTCCCACAGCCGCTGCACAATCCGTTTATCTGTGGTACCCCTCTTTGATTGCAGTTTTCTATCCCACCTAACTTCTTTTTTTCTTTCAAAAATCTAGAGTCAAACAAATGTATCTAGTAACATAACGGTGGTTGACTGCCTTTTTGTAATGTGATGGCATCGACCTAGAAAAGGTGGCATGTGTGAAGGTGCGAGCATTTTCGGGATAAATTGTGCATAAAAATCCTTGAAGACCCCTGAAAACACCTAATGTGCATCTAGGGAGCTGATCTTATATATGGATTCGTTTCCGACCAGTTTCTATTTTCTCTGAGGATTTTCAGTTTCGTAATGAATGATGTGGGATAAAATCGGATACGTTCAAGCTTTTCGACATCTATAAAAGAGAATTCGAGCCATTCAACGTCGTGCACTGGCTGTGCACGCATTTTTCCTCCTATAATGGTAGCTAAGAAAAATAGTTCAATGCCATGAAGGTTAGGGAATCCTTCGATAAAATCGCGTACCCAGAGCAGACGTTCAGCCTTCACATCTAGCCCTGTCTCTTCTTTAACCTCACGAACAAGGCAATCCTCTATTTTCTCCTGAAACCAAACACCACCTCCGGGAAGAAAATAAAAATCTTTTTCAGGATTCAAACAATGTGTCACTAGGATTTCGTTAGCTCTATTAAAAATAACCGCCCTTGTGCCCACTCGAATGAGGCGCTCTGTCATTTTAATCCCGGCTACACACTCCTTCAAATCACATTAACATTATGTATGTGCGGTGAGTGTCTTGTGAAAAGAATGAGACCGTGAGAACGTAATCGTTTGGATTATGGATTCGAATCCCTTGAAAATCCAAGCCCAAAACATGCACACACGGGCACACATATAGGTGTGTGCATTTCAGAAACATATATATCATTTTCCTAAGCATCATTTCAGGGAGTGAAGTTTGGATAGCACTCGCAGAAAGAATATGCTATTTTTCCTAATTGGGATCATCGCTATCCTCGCTGTTGTCATGACCTACATCTTAATTAGTTTGCCACCTCAGTCTCAGACTAGTGTAAGTACTCAGACTAATGTAAGTATATACCGCTTCACGAACGAGTCCGCTGTGGATCATGGGGATGGCACTGTACAATGGCCGTTTACTGTCATAATCGAGAACACTGGCTCCACTGACGCTCATGGGTTGAGGGTAACTGTCCAAATTCTCGCAGATGACAGCGTGGTTGATTCTGTTACAACAAACATAAGCGAATTGAGAGCTGGGTGGAGCCGGACGTGCTCTTTGACTTGCTGGACTTATGACGATAATTGGACCCTTGGAAAGCAGGTAACCTATATTGCCACTTTAAGATGGGGCAATTCAGTTATTGACGAAATAACACTCTAATTTTCTAAGGGTGTTCCAAGGGGTTTAAGGAGATTTTAAGCACCAGTTCACCTTAGAAAAGTGTGGTTAAATCGCCCCAACACTAATGATTTGCACATTTGGCAACCGCTTCTTTAGTCATTACGCATGCGTGCCGACGTACACAAGTCATAAGAAATCCCGCGTCATTATAGAAGTGAGTGGTTGCTAATGGGAATTTCATTGAAAATGTTGGGACATGCCAGCTTCCAAATTAGGGCGGCTGGAAAGGTCATTTATATTGACCTGAAGAAGTATGGAAAGGTCATTGACCCAGTCGAAAAAGCAGACATTGTTTTGGCGACACATGGACATGCTGATCATTGCAGCCCAGACAAAGTATGGAAAGTTCAGAAAGAGGACACAGTGATCATTGCGCCCACCGCCTGTGGCAAACGGATGAAAGGCGATGTCAGGTCTCTCAAGCCTGGCGAAGAAACTACAACCGATGGCGTAACGATTAGGGCAGCGGAAGCCTACAATCTGAAAAGGTTCAAACCCTCTGGACAACCTTGGCATCCCCAAGGCTATGGAGTCGGCTATCTGATCACAGTTGAAGGTAAGACACTCTACCACGCAGGAGACACAGATTTGATTTCTGAAATGAAGACGCTTGGGCCAGTTGATGTAGCATTGCTACCTACTGGAGACAAGTATACCATGGACAACGCTGAGGCTGCGGAAGCAGCACTGCTGATCAATCCAACGGTGGCGATTCCCATGCATACCTGGGAAAACGATCCAAAAGAATTCAAAGAAAGAGTGGAAGCAACCTCGGCTATTAAAGTGGTTGTGTTAGAACTAGGCGAAGAGATTCAGGTCAGATAACTCCCATCGGAATACTACCGATCAGACAATCCTGTCTGCGATCCAAAAACTGAACTGGAAGCATTGTGAACTCTTGAATGCACGTGCTATGCACGCGTGTGCTTTGCCACCTGAGGCTCCTTTAGATACGACTTGGCAGCTTCTCTCAGGATTTCGGCTTTATCAGTTCGTTCCCACGTAAAATCTGGGTCATCTCGGCCGAAATGGCCGAACACGGCAGCTTTTCTGTAGATCGGTCGAAGCAGGTTAAGGTGTTTGATGATTGCAGCGGGGGTCATGTCGAAATGTGCCTTCACTAGGGCAAGGAGTTTTTCATCAGGTATTCTCCCTGTCTCAAACGTATTCACCATAACCGATACGGGTTGGGCGACACCAATGGCGTAAGACAGTTGGACCTCACATTGGGCAGCCAATCCCGCTGCAACAATGTTTTTTGCGATGTATCGGGCCATGTAGCAGCCCGATCTGTCAACTTTGGATGGGTCCTTTCCAGAAAAGCAGCCGCCTCCATGGCTCCCCACGCCGCCGTAGGTGTCAATGATGATTTTTCGGCCCGTCAACCCTGAATCGGCCAAGGTTCCGCCAATCACGAACCTTCCTGTTTCGTTGATGTAGAATTTCGTGTCTTGGTCTAGGAGGTGTGGCGGGATAACGTTTTTGATCACCTGGTTGATGATGTCCTCTCGCATTGTCCCTCGATCCACCTTGTTGTGGTGTTGGGCGGCGATGACCACTGCGTCTACTCTCTTGGGCTTGCCTTCGACGTATTCAACGGTGACCTGCGATTTGCCGTCAGGCCTTAGGTAGGGCAAGATCTTGGCTTTCCGACAGGTCGAAAGGCGTTTCACCAGTTTGTGAGCCAGCATTATGGGCAAAGGCATCAACTCCGCAGTCTCGTTTGTGGCGTAGCCAAACATCATCCCCTGATCCCCTGCGCCCTGTTCATGCGTCGCAGTTTCATTAACGCCCATGGCAATGTCGGGCGACTGCTCTGTGATCGACGTTAAGACCCCACACGTCTCCCAGTCTAACCCGTCTTTCGCGTTATTCAACCCGATCTCTTTCAGAGTCCTCCGGACAATGCTCGGCACGTCCACGTAGCAGGTTGTGGTAATCTGACCCGTAACGATGACGCTTCCCTGCATCACCAACGTCTCGCAGTCAACTCTTGCCGTGGGATCTTGAGCCAGAATACTGTCGAGGACAGCGTCGGAAATCTGATCAGCAACTTTGTCGGGGTGCCCCTCAGCCACAGACTCGGACGAGAACAAATAACTCCCATTGTTCACCATGAAAATCACCCTTCTTTAGATGAATTGCCTTATAACAATTCCCTCAATCTGTAGAGATTGCGTCGTTTGGTTGGCACATGCGCGCGTCAGGAAGAGTTGATCGAAGTCAAAGGCAAAAAGGAGATGCTCGCGCGAACCTTTTTAAACCATTATGACCCTTTAGTAGATTCATCACACAGGTTTATGCTTGATTTGAAGGGGCTTAGTATAAGCTTCTGAAGGCTTCATGAATTTTTGTGATAGGAATAATGTTAAATGCAAACATCATACTCATGCGCGAATCTAGAGATCATGAAAGAACTTGTAACATCTCCGGTTAAGATTCTGAAAGTAACGGTGGTGAGATTATAGATGGGAAGAAGGAAGATCCGCACTGAGCAGGATTTCAGCAATATGATGCTCCCCGTTGGGAGTGATGTGTTCGGAATAGCTACCAAGATGTTGGGCTACGGTAGACTTATGGTGAAATGCCAAGACGGTCATACACGGCTTTGCAGAATCAGGGGAAAAATGAAGAGACGCAACTGGATACGACTAGGTGATGTGGTGCTGGTTTCCCCTTGGGATTTTCAGTCAGATGTTCGTGGAGACATCTTCTGGCGATATCGAAGAAACCAGAAGAACTGGCTAAGAAGAAAGGGCTACCTCACAATTGAAGGGTAGCTCTGATGCAGCGAGAAGCATGAATCTTAAGAGGACAACCGAAGGGTTTTCAAGGTTCGCGTTTTGATGTAAGGCATACGCGTTTCGAATGCGCGCTCTCAAATGGCTTCAAGCTTTTATTCTGCTTTAGCAGGTGATGTACATTGAGGTGGTGATTCGTGAACCTTGTCGATGCATATTTAGTAGGGTCGTATACTGAGTTTCTGGTTCTTTTGCCCTATTTGGTAAAAGCTCATGAAGAAAAGGGTCTGATTTTAATGCGCGAGCGTGCACTAGGAGAAGTTAAGCGGATTCTTAATAGCAACAAGGTCTGGGCGCACATAGTGAATGAAATTGCTGACCTGATGACACAGCTGAAGAAAGATCCTACGCGGGCTCAGCAACTCAACTCCAAGGATATACAAGAGTTGACGAAAGCAGTTTCAAAATGGCGGAGTGAAATATCGAGACAACTAGAATCATCGTAAGCACTTCAAGTGTCGATTCATGCAATCGTTAAACACGCGAGCATTCATTTGGAAGACTTTAGGGGTGCATCACGCGTATGTAGAGAGTGTTCAGTACTCTTCTTTCTTGTCTATTAAGCCATCTCTTCGTGCTTTGAACATCGCAACTCTGAAAAATGCTAGACCTGCAAGCACGGTAAAAATTGTGGTTGCAGCCAAATATAGCAGGTTCATCTGAACATCAAAGCCCGTATGGTGGATAACTGAGAACCGCATTATTCTGAGGAAATATGTTATTGGCAGGACGTTTGAAACATGCTGGCCCCACCAGGGGAGAAGTTCCGGAAGGAAAACGACTCCCCCGAAGAGATAGAGTATTCCAGATACGTATTCGGGAAGCATAAACTGAACTTTCGACGTCATTATGTTAATACCGCATAGTATGAATCCAATCGCCATAAAGCAGACTATGCCTACCAGCAGGCCTAAGCTGAGCAGTCCAAAATCTATGCTCAGCCAGTCGATGGGGATGGGTATGCTCATGCCATATTGGAATATTAACACTCCTAGTCCAAGAGTGAGTAAGAGTGAAACCGAGGCGTTCATCACACCATTCAGGGCTCTTCCAACGATGTACCATTGGAGTGAGCCGGGAGTCAGGTAAATATGCTTCAACACTTCGTAGTGGGCTCTGTCCTCATGGATTAACATGCTCATCATTAACATTATTTGAGCCACGTAGATGAAGAAGGTGTTGCCTATGAACAGAAACGCAAAAAGCCCGGGATCAACGATTCCTGAGACAACGCTGCCTATTAAGAAAATGAAGCCTACTATTAGTAGACCAGCAATAGGTCTTATCAAGTAGTAGATGGCGAAGACTAGTGGGTCTGCCCAGTTTGTCTCAACCTTCCAACCTATCCAAACAGCCTGTTTTATGGTGCGCAGAATCGCTGTTATTGCCACCTTAGCGTCAGCCTCCCCTCTTTCTTGCCAAGGTTCTCCATGAAGTCAAGCGCCAACCTAGCTAGTGGCAGCAAAACCAGAATGAAGACTGCGAGCGCTATTATGTGTGGCCAGACGTCAATAATCCCTTGACCTAGGATTGCCACTCTACGTATGCCGTCCAATCCGAATGTCAAAGGAATGAGCGATGACAGAAGCTGAATCATGTGGGGAACGACTTGGCTGGTTGTTGGATAATATGTACCAGAAAGGAATTGAATTGGCTCTTGGAGTAGATTGGCGGTGTGCCAAGCCTCTCGTCCATACAGCATGAAGAGGGAAGCAAACATCATTCCCAACGCGTAAAGCGCGGCAATTGTTAAGACGAAGATGAGCAGCGCAGTCAAAGGTTCATGAAGTGCCATTGGCACTTGAAAAATCAGTATGCCTGCGATGAAAACTGCAGAAGCCCTCAGCACAGTGTTCACGAATCCACCCAAAGCCATGCCCAACAGAATAGCCATTCTGGATATCGGTGCTACAAGATACACCTCTAGGTTCCCGACTTCTTTCTCCCAGTAGAACTGTGCTGACATGTTCCACAACACGTTGGACCAAAAGGCCATCATAGTTCCACCAATGATCACGAACCCTGCGTATTCTGGTGGCGCGTTAACCATCTTGTAGAGAAAGACATATGCACTCAGAGTGATGACTGGTATAATTACTTCGGCTGCAAGCCATTCGGGTTCTCGGTTGCCACCTTTAATTCTTACCCATAGCCGGGCATAAGCTGCTTTCAAGTTATGCAGTAGTTCCTCACGTTTCATGAGTGGCGCTCTCTCCTTCCTCAAAACCACGCCCCACCAGGCTTATGTAAACGTCCTCGAGAGTCGGCTCAACTTCGTTCGCCGATAGTATCTTCAGATTCTGCTCTTCCAGTTTAGCCATTATTTTGGAGAATATTGTTTCCTTGGCCAGCATTACCTTAAACGATGTTGTGTCGGTCTGAATGCTCCGTGTCTGGGAGTACCCGATAACTCCTCTCATATCATCTGCGAAGCTGAAGTCGGCTTGGACAGACGAAACTTCAACCTTCATTATGAAGTTATCCTCCAACTTTTGCTTGAGTCTAAGTGGGCTGTCGCACGCTAGTATTCGTCCGCGGTCGATGATTGCCACTCGATCGCACATCTCGTCTGCTTCCGCCATGTAGTGTGTTGTTAGAAGAACGGTGCCTTCTTTCTCTCGCTTCGCCCAATCGACAATGTACGCCCTCAATTTTTTGCCGGTAAGAACGTCCAGACCCAGCGTGGGCTCGTCGAGAAACAGAACCTTTGGGTTGTTTAGCAGTCCCCTCGCAAGGTTAAGCCTCTGCTTGTAACCAGTTGAGAGTTTGGACATCCGAGTTTTCGCGTATTCATCAAACTCCAGATCGGCCATCAACCGGTTAATTCTTGCCGTAGCAGTCGATGAAGGCAGACCGTACAGCTGCGAGAAGAACCACAAGTTCTCGCTTACGGAGAGAATCCCATACCCTGGGGTTTCACCACCAGAAACGAGGCTGATCATCTGCCTGACTTTATGCGCCTCTCTGGAAACACTGAATCCTCCTACGTAGGCCTCCCCTTTTGTCGGAAGCAGAAGCGTCGTCAAAATCTTGATTAACGTCGTCTTTCCAGCCCCGTTTGGGCCGAGAAGACCGAAGATTTCACCTTCGTCTATGTAGATCGAGACCTTGTCAAGGGCCTTCACTGGCTTGTCTTGTCCCTTGAATACACGGACTATATCGCAGGTCTCAACAATGTGTGGCATAAGGTCACGAGCCAAAGCAACATGCAGAATTCCGTAATTAAGAATTTCGCTTATCATACATGTCCTTTAATGGGAAGTCCGAAACATTTTCAAGATCGTGCATGCGTGGCGCAAAAAGAGGAGGGTCGCGGGAGATATTTCCACGTTGAAGAGGCTACAATCTCTCTTGGCCCGCTTTTGGGTGCGCGCACGGAGACATGTGGGTTTTTGAGCGAGTGGAAATCTGGGGTCCAATGCTGCTCATAGGACTTTTTTCGTTCGTTTGGGGATTTCCCGGTCTCGTAGATGGCATTCGGGCGCTACGGACGAAGAACACATAACGTGCCTGTGTGTACATTTATGATTTATTTTTGAGGTAGAATCTCATTAACCTTAAAAGTAGTAATGGATGTGAAGAAGAGAAGAGGGATAGAAGAATAACTTGGAGGGCTCTCTTTGATTATTGAAATGGTGGCATCAGGCTTTCTCTTTCTGCTTATTTTAGTTTTAAACTTGGTGATGGGGGCATTAGGCTATTTGATGGAGACGGATGACTACGACCCAGACACTGACCTACAGAAGATTAATAAAAATCCCCAAAGATTTCAGGCAAGCATTGTGCTAGCGCTCATAGAACATGGTAGCGTCATCGCCCTTACTATAATGTTGTTTATTGCTTTTAGTCCGCATAATATAATGCTTGGAATTGTGTGGGCGATCTTTCGAACAGGAGAAGGCTTGATCCAATTCTATAATGAACCGAACTACTGGAGACTTGTCAACATAGCAAGACAATACTCTGGAGCTAGTGGTGCTGAAAAAAAGGCGTTGAGTGATTTAGCTCGTTCCCTTTTCAAAACAAAAGACACGAGATTCAAGTTCGCCATGATTTGTTGGTCCATAGGCACACTCGCTTTTTCCATCGTGTTAGCCACCTCTGAAGTGGTCCCCAAAATCATTGGGTGGTTAGGAATTGTTGCCAGCATTCTCGTCGGCTTCAGCACTGGGACAAAACTGGTAAAACCTAGCTTTCGAGACTTGACAGCTATTGGTGGTCTGACGGCGATTCTCTTTGAGATAATCATTGGAGGATGGCTGTTATTTTCTCCGCTAATCTAGCATGCGGAAGCGCGTTCTCTCGCTAACTCGTCAGAATCTTTGGCTCTTTCCAATCTTCTCGAAGAATGCCAAGAACTCAGCAGTCAGCATGTTGGCCCCAAGTGAATCCACCTTTTCGAATTACCCCTTCTCTCTCAAAACCAGCTTTCTCAGCCGCCCTTATACTGGCTTTGTTTCGAGCATCAGTATTGATCATAATCCTGGGCGTGTCCTTCAAGAGAAAAAGATAGTCAACCATCAGCTGAATCGCTTCAGTGCCATATCCTTTACTTCTTTCCTTAGGAACTATGGCAAACCCTACTTCCACCCATCCATGTAGTGGGCAGGTTCCATATCCAATATGTCCAATCCTTGCTCCATCTTTCTTCTCTATTATAAACTCGTGCTCATCCATAGCGACTTTTACTGGAGACGGGGTCCCAAAATCTCTTTGCCAATCTACCTTAGATTTTTGCGGATTGGTGAAGTATTCGCCTTGAAACTCTATGCTATTACACCACTCAGCAAGCACCGGAATGTCATCCTTTTCCATAATTCGCAAATTAATCCTGTTACCTTCCAACATCCCTTTTCGTTTAACAATCCTCATTGTCAGTTCTTATAACTTGCGAAAGCGCGCTCATACAAATTTGAATTGCAGCCATGTTTGCTCCCAACTCCGCAGATCTCTTGTCTCCTGCGCTTCCTATTATGATTACATCATTTTCTTTAGGTCTGAAATAGGACAAGATAGTTTCATAAATTAATGCAGTATCATCGAAAACATTTCCTCCCGCGCTTGGCATTATCAACCTTCCATTAGAGTAAATCAATGTAGTTGCACCTTTAGCACCTGCTTTGATAGCTGTGTCGCGTTGCTCCAAGCCATCAGTAACAACTGAGCCAGCCTTCCTCACAAGGACTGCGATGTTTATTGGCCCTACAGTAAGGGAGCTGGATGGAATCTCTTTCGTCCGACTCATCACTGCTCTTAAAGAGGAGTATAATTTGACCCCTTTGTTTGAAAGGCGATTTCCAGATTTGGAGATTGTCAGCAGCCTTTCCCGTACCAAGTGTCTGATGAGCGTTCTTGTAGCTCCTTCGCCCAGTCCCAGTTTTTTAGAGAGTCTTTGTCGTCCAATACACTTTTGCGCCTCAATCTCATCGAGAGCCATTATCACATGGGCTTCTGAAAACTGAGGTGAGCGGCCAGGAGCAATTTTCTTCGCAATTGCTCCTAATTGCTGAAATGGGTCCATTTTCTTCTTTCAGATGTAACTCATTCAGCTTTTAGCTTTTTCTCGGCATATACGGTATGCCATCTGCGAAAACGCTCACCCAAATGCTTATATGGTTGGATTATCCCTCCAAATACTATGTTCTTCACAACACGCCAACTCGCGATTTTTATCATCCTAGCTTCCCTATGTGTAGCTATCCAGCTAACACCCAGAATCGGGAACGTAGAATTTACCTCCATTATCACTTTTACTATGGGCGTGTTCTTCGGAGGGTTTATTGGAGGGGCGTTTGGCGCGACTGTGATGTTCATCAATGGATTCCTCTCACCTTGGGGCGTCGCAGGATTCATCATGCCCTTTCAAATGGTGGGAATGGTGATTGTCGGTGCTGCTGGTGGAGTATACAAGAGATATGGAATTGAAGAAAATCCTCGTCAGCTGCTCTTGGAATCGGCAACGTTGGGCGCGTTTCTAACGCTAATCTATGACGTCATAACTAACAGTGGAGTGGCGATTCAAGCTCAATCCGCCTTCCTTCCTGTTTTCTTGTTTGGAATACCCATGTCTATATTGCACGTTGTTTCAAACACAGCACTCTTCGGATTTGCCCTTCCACCACTTACGAAGGCTATACAAAAGTTCCTATGAGGGATAAATCGGATGGTGAAAAGAAGAACAGTTGTGTTCATAGGTTTAGCACTCTCAGTTTGGGCAATATTAGCCACAGGGCTGGCAGGATACTACTACCTCCGCTTTGAAGACACGCTGAGAGCCTTTCGTGACGTTGAGAGCTCGATAATTGAAGTTGACTTCGTAATTGATTATGGAAATGGAACTGCAACATGGCATAATGGAACACAGTTGATCGCTGGGTCAACGGCGTTTGATGCTTTGCTTGCAGTGACGACAGATGTGCAATATGAGTCTCACAGCTTTGGAAAGCTCATAACAAGTATCAATGGAAAAGAAGAGAAAGAGAACTCTGGATGGATCTGGTTTTATTGGGACACTGAAGGATCAGCATGGGATTATTCTTTGGTCGCCATTGACCAACACATTTTACACCCAGATGATATTTTGAGATTCGAGTTCACAAGTTGGTAGCTCACCTCAGCAATGCCTTCCCCCAGTCTGCGGCGCACACATCATAGCAATAGAATTTCTCTTCTCAATTTATGAACATTTGAAACAAAAAAGATGCGAAAGAATGAAATATTTCGATGACTAATTGTTATCTGTGGGGAGAAGAATGAAGAAAGGGCTTACTGTATTCTTGACCTTTTCATTGCTTGTTATGTCTCTACTTTCGTTGCCTGTGCCATTGGCGGCAAGTGCACCTGACGAGTATGGACATGGAGGGCCCTATTGCAAATATGTGTGGATAGAGTTTTGGACCGATGAAAATGGGACAGTCTTCGTAACTGTAACCTTAGGGTTTCCCAGCACCCGATATTACTTTGAAGGTTGGGGAAATCTGACGAGAGACGGAAGCGATTTCTATGGCGATTCGTATATTTGGGTAGGACCGTTTGACAGGTTTTACCTTGCCATATATTGGGAAGTGGTGAATGATTTTAGTCTTGGAAAATTGGAGGAGGGTGTCTACACCTTTACGTTAACGTCTTGGGGTGTGTCCTACAGGAGCACGGTTTTTGAAGTTGGTTTTCCAGCTGACATTGATGATGATGGAAAGGTTGACATAAGAGACGTTGCTATCGTAGCCTTAGCCTATGGCACACAAAGTCCAGACCCAAGATACGATGCAGTCGCAGACATATACTACGATGGCAAAGTTGACATAAAAGATGTGTCGTTCACCGCAATCCACTTTGGCGAGTCAAATTCGTGATGTACCAAAAACATGTGCGCGCGCACTGAGAATCCTTCCACAAGTCATAAGACCAGAAGCTGGCGACTTGTTTGTAGAATATGCGTAGGAGGGTGATAGATTGGATATAGCATCTATTTCAGCTTTGGTTGCAGCTGGCGGAGTGCTGGTAGGTGTTGCCTTTGCATATCTTGAGGTTAGAAACCTTGCAAAACAGAGGGAGACAGATGTTGAGACGAGGCAAGCTGAGCTGTTCATGCAGATTTACGGCCACTATTACAAAGAAGACTTTCTAAGTGATGAGAACCAGATTCTATACCAGTGGAAATGGAAGGACTTTGATGACTTCTGGAAAAAGTATGGGCCAGAGACGAACCCAGAAAGCTTCAGCAAGTGGGACTCGATGGGCACGTACTTCAGAGGTATTGGAGTGCTTGTGAAGAGGAAACTGATAGACCCTGCTCTTGTGGATGAATTGATGGGCACCAGCATCAAACTGAATTGGAAAAAATCTGGCTCAATAGTGTTAGAATTCAGAAAACGCCTGTGGCCCGACGCCTACAAGGGATTTGAATACCTCTACAATGAAATGCTGAAAAGAGAACAAACACTGCCCGCACACCAATAGACAACCGTCTCCTCTTTTTCTAACTTCCGAAAAATGCATCCAGATTCGAGCGACACCTCACGGTGATGGGATTCAACTCCACCCCCAGAAACGCAACTGGAATGCTTTTTAGCTTCATGCACACCTGTGATGAATGGCATGTCATCAAGAGACAAAGGAATGGCTAGACTTCTTTCGCGACCTAGTCGTTCCAGTAGGTTCGACAAAGTAATAGAGAGGGTTAACCCTAACGCTTCCACTATTTTGGACATAGGGTGCGGGGTGGGTGCTCTAACAATAAAATTAGCTGAGAAATTTCCTTCGTCATCAATCGTTGGAGTGGACAAATCAAAGTATCTCCTTCGCAAATTACAGAAGAAGGGAGTTGCTTCAACCATTCTAGCTGACATTCCAAACCTACCCGTGAAAGAAGATGTCTTCGACGTAGCAGTAGCCATTCAAGTCTTGCACGAAATCGTATCCATGAAAGACGCAAATGCTTTGATCCATACTCTAAAACAAGTCTGCAACTCTCTAAGAAGCGGTGGTGAACTTATCTTGTTTGATCATGTCAGCCCTGGAGATGCCCCTATTCTAATAAGATTCTCTAATGATAGACTGGCAAAGCTTAAGGAATTTCAAACGAAGTTCAAACACCGGAAAGTGACTTTCCAAGATCGCGGTGACAGGTTGATCAGCATAAGCATGCGGGATTTTTACGACTTTTTCACCAAAATTTGGGCGTTGAATACAGATCTGGAGGAGGAAGAGATGCATGAGACTCATACGCCCTTCACTCGACAAGAACTCAAGGAGTGTCTCCTGAAAGCTGGGTTCAAGGTAAAACAGGCTCTAGTCTATAACACCACGCCTGTTCGCCCACGCAAAGGGATGGCTGTGCAATCGAAGATGAGGCTTCCAGATAGACAAATCATCCTAGTAGCTGGAAAGTAACCAAAAAAACGCGTGCATTCAGAAGGAGCGGGCCACAAAACGAAACGAAATTCTATAATGTATACGCGCAGAAAAAGAACTGGATAGGGTTTTGCCTTTTGTGAGAAAAAGCTGCGAGGAAACACTATGGAGAGCAGAGTCTTAATTAGCCATTGTTTAAGTACAGAACCTCAGATCATTTAATGGAAAATGGAGAAGGAGTGACCACTTTGACTGTCAAGGTAGTTTTGTTTGATGTGGGAAATACTCTAATCAAATATGATGTTGAATTCTTTGAGGAGGTCTTCCAAAGGATTCTAACTTCATTAGGTGTAGCCCGATCTTTGGTTGACATAAAGAAGGCATTCTTGAATGCGGACAATGAATCTAGAAATCTCCATCTGCTCTCATCTTTTGGCAAGGTAACTTGCGAAGAACATTGGAACACTTGGGATTCTCTTGTTCTTAAACATCTTGGAATCGCAGAACACGCAGAATTAGGCAAAGCTGTTCATTCCATGTGGTTTGATTATGTGGACTGTACACCTTTCCCCGAAGTAAAAGAGGCTTTATCAGCGCGCGCGCAATGGCTATGAGGAGGAAATTCACATCATTCTGAAAAAGGCAAATCTAGAGAACGCAGCTTTTGACATCATAATTGGAGTCGACACAATAAAGAAGGTCAAACCTAACCCAGACATTTTCAGGTATGCTATCAGCAAGCTTGATGTGAAACCAGAAGAAACAGTGTTCGTCGGAGACAATGACGAGGCTGACTATAAGGGAGCTGAAAATGCCGGGGTACATGCATTGCTGGTTGATAGAACAGAAAAGCGGCAGAGTGATATAAAGACAATCAAAAACTTGAGAGAGGTTCTCTCTCTAATTAGAGATAAATCTCAGAAGAGTGAATGAAAATGTCAGCTAAGAAGGGATGGAACATCATTTCCAAGGACTACCAGGCATCTGTTCGGATTTCCCTTGAGGATGTTCATTATGGTCCAATGGCTCCTGGTGAAAAAGAACTGCGACTGCTTGGAGACGTGGAAGGACGACACATTCTGGAGATTGGCTGTGGAGGAGGACAAAATGCAATAGTATTAGCCAAGTGGGGGGCTAAATCAGTGGGCTTGGACCTTTCTGAGGAACAGGTCAAGTACGCCGCAAGACTAGCTAGAAGACAGAGAGTGGCAGTCCCATTTCATGTGGGAAACATGCAGGACATGAATATGTTCACCGAAGAAAGCTTTGACATTGTCCTCTCCTCTTGTGCAATAGGATATTCAGATAACCTAGGGCAAGTGTTCCATGAAGTTTTCAGGATTCTGCGACGAGATGGATTGTTTGTTTTCTGTGTTATGCATCCAATAGCCCTTAGGGGAAGGCTTGTTCGTTATGGAGGAAGAAAATATTGGGGATTGGGCAATTATTTCTATCGAGGAAGACGACTCTGGAAATGGAAATTCAAAGAGAAGGTTGCTGAGTTTTATGGGTATGGTCGAACCTTTGGAGACTATTTCAACCCTTTAGTCACCTCTGGATTTCTTGTTGAAAAGATTCTGGAGCCCAAGCCCTACCCTCTGCATAAAATGACAGAAGCTGAAATGAGGAAGATTCCATATTTTGATGAAGGCGATTTGAAAAGCTACGAGATATGGAGACGATTACCTTTCACCTTACTCTTCAAAGCGAGGAAGCCATTGAAGTAGAGACAGCCTTTCAAAATTGGAAAGTTGGGCTAAATGTGCAAAAAACTTTAGACAATTACCTTGGAATATTAAGAGTCGAGATTCAGTCCTTTTTATCGGCTTTTAAGGGCTAGCTCTGCTATTCTTCACAAGGGTGCCCTTTAGACTCTGGATGACACTCAGCGATTTGCTCAGGAGAACACTTCTTAGGATCTTTGACCTCTTTCTCAGGATTCGTGCAACCGCAATCACACATTAAGCATACCTCAATGAAGAAGCATCCGCATTGATCTATTAAACCTTTCACTTTGGTTCACATGCGTTCTTCTAGGGTTGTCGTCGATTAAAACGCGCTACTGCAATGGTTGGGGTGTCGTGATTCTGCGGATTGTTTCAGCTACCGTTAGGAAATCTGCCATGAATGTGCAGCGGTGTCCTTGGTGTTCGCATAGTTCTGCCAACCGGGAACCTGTGATTGCAAAAGGATAGTCCGCGTTTGTTGCGGCAGCATAATCGGTGGATCCGTTGCCTATGTAAATCACTGTCTTGCCTCGGGTTCGGTAGTGTCTTACCTGATCTTGTTTGAAGTCTACAGAGGTTTGGTCAAAGAGCTTTGGAAAGATGAAGTCTATGCCGTTGGCGGTGACTTGCGTCTTTGCTGTGTACGTCTCCACCAAGTCTTCCCACTCCTTCTGTCTTAGAAAGTGATGTATCACAAAGTCTAGGCCCGCGCTGACGATCACGAATGGAATCGCCTTCTTCTTGCAGTATCTGATCAGTGGTTCAAAGTTCGGGCGGAAGGTCACAGCCTTGTCCAGCTCAACTAGGATTTCTTCTCGGGTAGCCACCACTCGCGAAAACTGTTTCTTTAGGCATTCTTCGAGTGTGATTTGACCCCTCTCATATTGCGTGTCGAGGTTTTTCCAGTCCCCATGACCGAATCTGTCTAGAACGAAAATGCCTGTGTCAACCATTGCGATCGTCCCATCGAAGTCGCACAACACTACCAGATCCATAGGTCATCTGCTCCTCTAGCAAACAAAGAGACCAGCATCAGGTTATAGCTGTTACCCACCACGCAAGCGCATGCGCAAGCCTTATCTTTCCATGAAATAACAGAGCAATTAATGGCAAGTCGGAATGGCAGAATAGCTGGGATTCTCTTTTTGGCGGCCAGTGCTCAGTTCATCTTGGGCCTCGTGGTTGCAGAAGCTTTGTATCCCGACTACAATGTTGCTGACAATTACATCAGCGACCTTGGTGTCGGACCTTCCTCAATGGTCTTCAACTCTTCTGCCTTCCTCTTCGGGGGACTATCACTCATCGGAGCATACTTTCTACCGCGCACCGTTGATTTCAGGAGTCTGACTGTCCTACTCACCCTAATGGCTATTGGTGCTATGGGTGTCGGAATCTTCACGAGCGCGTTTACAACGCTTCATGGTGTCGTGTCTTTGATGGCTTTCGGGTTCGGCGGCCTATCTGCTATAGCCTCGTTCAAAACATCGAAACTGCCTTTGTCCGGGATTAGCGTGCTGTTGGGAGCAATTACACTTGGAGCGTTGGTGCTTTTCGCAGTTGGTCTGGTGACAACGGGCTCCCTAACCAGCAGTGAACCGCCAACCAGCGAGTTCTTCTTAGGTATAGGTCCTGGAGGAATGGAACGCATGATCGTATATCCCGCGTTCATTTGGCTCATCCTATTCAGCGGCCACCTAATAACACTCTCAGAGAAACAAGAAACCCCGAAATAGGTGAGTCCACACAAAAGGGGCGCGTACAGGTATCTAGTGACATCTCTAATGCGCGCGCGCAGACAACCTGAGAGGCAGAGAGAGAGACAGGTGAAACCGATGTTGATCCTGGGAAAATGACGCAGCAAATTTGCACAACTGTAGATCTTAGGCTCAAAAATCTTCCTCGGGCTCATCCCTTTTTGATTCTTGTCACCAGAGACCACAGAGCAATTGCCACTACTAATGCTATCAAGCCTAAAATACGAAAGCGATAACCCAGATTGACTTGAAAAGGCAGAAGATACCAAACTAGGAACAAAATCATCATGATTAGCATTGTAGACATGAACAACTTAGTTCTTGGCGACAATTTCATCCCAATTCAGTCCACTGCTTGTTAGAGCAAAGGTCACGCTAACTATAAAACTTTCACATGCACGACCAGCCACGTTGGGTTCAGGAGGGCTTGGGGATAGATGGGGTGAGTCCACGCTTTGGCCAGTCTAATCTGACTGTCTGCCTTTAGCGCCGCGTCGAGGTACGTGCACTAAGCGTTAGATTTTTGTGCTGGGTTTGAGCATTGTGTGAATGGAATTTACGTTGAATTGGAATTCCCAGAATGTGAAGGTCGAACTACGCGAAATCACTCAAGACTCTGTGAGAGCCATATGTGACCTAAAGGTGTCAAAGGAACAAGAGCAGTTTGTCGCGCCCAATTCGGTATCTATAGCGGAAGCTCATTTTTCCAGTGAGGCTTGGTTTCGAGCTGTTTACGCAGGCGAGACTCCAGTTGGATTTATCATGTTAGCAAAGGTTCCCAGAGAAGAGAGAGCAAGTCTTGGTACCCACTTTCTATGGCGGTTCATGGTTGATGAGAGATTTCAAGGCAGAGGTTACGGTAGACGAGCATTAGAATCTGTTATTCAATGTCTTAGAGAGAAGGCAAACGCACTTCACACAAGTTGTCGCGAAGGAAAAGGCTCCCCAAAAGGTTTCTACGAAAAAATGGGATTCAAAGAGACGGGAAAGAAGCTTAACAATGGAGAACAAATCCTAAGATTACTAATCCTAGAGAAAGGTACAGACTGCACACGATGAGCGCGTTTATTTTTTCCTTTCTCTTTCAAAGAGCAGGTAATGGTTGACGAGTGTTGGAGTTCCTTGGGCTTGATAGGTGTGGAGACGCCAACCCTCCCTTTCATGCTCTTCAATCACTCCACCTACTCTCTTGTGATGTCCAACCTGCACACACTTCCATTCTTTCACTCTTTTTCACCTCAAGCAGTCCTTTTAAGATGTGGTTTTTTGTTTTTCCGCGTGCGTGAGCACGCGCCACCAAGCTCGTTAAGGGCATTGCAGCGTGCAAAAGGCATCCATTTCTGTAATATCAAAAATCGTTCCGTTTAAGTCAAAGAGAATCGCCTTCACGTTCATCCTCTTGTCTTCATTCATCAGCTGGTCCTTTTATCCAGCTTTTAATCCCAATTCTCTTTTTCTTTTCCCTTGGTTCTGTGGTGGGGGCTTTGGAATGTAGGGTGATTCCCCAGCAAGTGAAAGCGTGGGAGTAAGGCTCTTGGATGAGATGGGTGAATGATATCTCACCATACGCCAAGAATCCTATTACCTGAGTGGAAGAAAGCACTTCCTTCAATATTTCAGCCTCAGTTCCCACTCTGCATCCAGCCATCAGCTCAACAATTCTTCTGTTAATGCAGGAAACGAGGAAAATGGCATCGTTTCTGCAGAAGCCTTGATCTTCTCGCAGCATATCGTACACGCGACGGGCTCCTCTTTGCACCTTCTTATGGTCACCTATCATTATGTAGCCAGGCATCTCAGGAGTGTAACTTCTGATCGGAAACATAAGCTCAATGTCTTTCTCCACTACTCGCATACCCGCAACACAAGTATAGTTGCCAAAAGGGAAAGCAAACGCGTATTTGGCCACAACCGGATTGAATATCAGTAACCGTTTCTGTGCTCGAGAAAGTCGAGCTGCTTCCAGAATTGTTTCCTTGTCAGGCATCGGAAGCCCTTTTTCCCTTGATAGCTTGGCTTCGTTTTCATAAACCACTTCGGCATACTTAGTGAAGGGGTCTTTGTTGCCAATGCGTTTGACGTACTTGTAGTGGGGTTCTTTTCTGCTGTTGAAATGAAAAGTGTGCTGTCTTCCAATCTTAGTTATGGCATTTACATCGAGACCTATGGAGATTTCACACAAGTTGGGAATCAAGACACAAACGGCTTCGCCATCAAGGACTTTTAAATGTGGATGCTCTTTCAATCTTCCATAGAATTGACGACAAAGCTTTGCAGTTACTCCATCACCGCTACTTCCGCCTATCACGTTCATTATTCTTGCCTCACGGGTGCTGCCCATGAAGTGGGCGATTCCCTCGGCTAAGAAATGCTCGTAGCCTGGAGTGTCAACCTTCGACCCCTGAGTCAACACAAGTAGAGTCTTCCTCATGTGAAGACGCTCTTTGCTCGTGGTCTGTTTGTTGAAGTCTATCCACGCGTCACGGGCCATCTCCCTCCCTTGTTCTACTGCTTCTTCCGATGTTCGTAGACCCCATGTTCGCCCTACACCTATCGAAAGGTTTGTAACCAAAGCTAGGAGAGACATACCGTTGTAGCCTACTCCGGAAACGTCCTTCAGCACGAGGTCTTCGTTTTCTAATTCGCCAGCGGTTGTATGACCGATTAGTCTGAACTGATTTGCAGCTTGTTTCTTGAACCTATTTTCAATAGCTTTCAGAATCGACTCGCATATCAATGAGTCCTTCTCGACAGATTCGCCTCTGTAGCTTAGATACATGATCAACAGTTTTACATCGTCAAGATCGTAGCCACCGTCTGAGAGGTCTTTTTCAAGTTTGTCAATAATCATTCCGATCAGTTTCTGAGCCTCTTCGGGACTGTTTCTCCTCCTCAGCTCGAACTCCCTCTGCTGGTCAGTTTCCATCTCGTTCATTGTATGTGCATGACCTGCAAAACCCAAGAAGAAATCGCTAACCATGATTTTCCCAGATTTAATATTATCATCGGATTATATATTTTGCATGCATCTATTAATCAGGAAGAATAAATGGTGGCGAAGGATCTTGGGAGCAAAGATTGACACTTTCTACTGACCGTCATGTTGCGTTGGATGCGTTTCGAGGGTTCATTATGCTGCTGTTAGTGTCGAATGGGTTGGGGTTCTTTTGGCTGTTGGATCATCCGACATATGGTGGTGTGGCGGCATGTTTTGAGCATGTGGCGTGGGATGGATTGATGTTTTGGGATTTGGTACAGCCTGCGTTTGCATGCATGCAAGAGAACAGAGGTTTTAATCCGGAAAACAAAACTTCATCTGGAAGGCTGGCATTTTGCTAAGACAAGGTCGTCCTAACATCGTCTCCAGTTGCGTCTCTGATCAGAATCTTCTTTTGTCTCGAAGCAACTCCTGAGAGGATCTCAACTTTCTTCTTAAGAATCCTAGAAATCCCTTTAATCAACTCTCTGTTGACTCGACCTTTCACTGGAGCCTCTCGACAATAAACTACAAGCTCATTATCTTCAACTTTCAGTTGAAACTGCTTTGAGTTCGGCTTCACATATATGTCAATAACGACGCCTTGATCGGTGTCCTGCAGTTTCATGAGGTTAAACTAGTTTCTAAATTTATAACTTCTAAGGCACGTGCATTCTTCTAGGAAAGAGGAAACTCTGAGATAGGCGCATATCGCCTAGCGACGTGAAGTGCGTGGTTTTACATAGGATTGTCTTCTATGAAATTAATTATGGTTTTTGCGCATTCAGGACCTTGATCTTCTTGCACAAAATGTCCTGCATCCCGAATTGTCTTGTGGGCCTGCCCTCGGGCACCTGGGACTATTTTCTGGAACAGTTGGTCGCCGCCTCTCGTTATGGGGTCGCTGTCTGAAAACGCTGTTAAGAAGGGTTTTCTCCAGTTTCGAAATCGTTCGATTGCCTTCTTATTCGCTTCATGTTCAGGATCGTCTGTAGAGGTAGGCACAAGACTAGGGAGAGCTCTGGCTCCTGCCTTGTATTTTTCTTCTGGGAATGGGGCGTCATAACCGGCAATTACGTCATCTGATATTTCTGAGAGCGTTCCGGCTTGGACAATTTGACCCACTGGAAAGTGGTCGATGGTTCGGGCAGTTTCCCTCCAGTTAATAAATGCCTTTGTCATTTTTTCCGCCCCTGTGGGGAGGCCTCCATTAGAGAGGACGATTCTATGGAATCTCTCTGAGTTCTCCGCTGCCACTCTTAAGCCAATCAAGCTGCCCCAGTTCTGGCAGAACATCGAGATTCTCTTTAAATCAAGTGTTTCGACAAATTGCGTTATCCACTTGACATGTTTTTGGTAGTTGTGGGCTTTGATTTGAGTGGGTTTGTCTGATTTCCCAAAGCCTATGAGATCGGGAACTATTACCCTATACTCTGCTTTTGTTAGGATGGGAATCATATGTCGATACAGAAATGACCACGTTGGTTCGCCGTGCATTAGAAGGATTGGGTCTGCATCTTTGATCCCTTCATCTACATAGTGAAGGCGGAGGCTGAGACCATTTTCGTTGATCTGAAAATAGTTTGGCTCAAATGGATAAGACAGCAAATCCTCAAATCTTTCAGTTGGGGTTCTCAACAATTCCAATTTTCCGTACATCTCTTTAGTACAATTGCAGTATTGTCTTATTTGGATCTAATGTAGGATTTGAATGCAATGATTCCCCTCAATTGGCGCCTACACGCGTAAATACCGTTGGCGTGCGCGTGCATGTTGAGAGGCAAATCTCCAAACACTGAGTTAATTTCCTTTGCTAACAAGCTCTGTATCAAAACATGAATGTGCTTCAGCCATCTGCAGGAGCAACGGCGCGGCTAATGACTGCTAACTCAACTGGAAGGGATTTTTGGCCTTTCTTTTTTGTAAATTGAACTACAGTCTAAGTCGAGCCCGTTCCAACGTATTCCATAATTCAGCGCTGCCAGAATATCGTACGGCTCTTTAACACCTTCACTTTCAATCAAGCGTATTGCTTCTTGGAGTGAAGGTTCAGTGAGTGTTTCGAGTCTTAGTTTTATTTTTTCTAGTTTTTCGTTTCTGATATACAACTTGCCTGCCAATGTGTAACCATCTATGTTAGCGTCCTTCAGTCTCACTCGTAAAGCTTCAACTGAGACGTCGTGTTTCTCCGCTATCATTTGTAACTCTACAATGTCATCTTCTAAGCGTAGAGGCTCTAGATCGAGCCGCTGAACTTCGCTTTCGAGAAGAGCTTCCTCGCGGCTCTGAAGCAGTCTCAGAATCTTTGTGGAAGGCAGTGTTCTCGTGTAGAAGATGATGTTGCCTGGGACTTGCCTTAGCCTATCGCAGGCCAGTTTCTGGTTTGCGGCTATTAAGATGTCAACACCTCGAAGCTGCTGTAACTTTTTTAGCTTTGTCTCTAAGTAGTTTCTAGTCCAGAAGCCCATTATCTCGAGATACACCTTCATGCCTCGTTTTTCGAAGCAGAAGTCAGGTAGAAATACATGTCTCCCAGCCATCAAGGGGGTAGGCTCACGGGTCAGCTGCCAACCTGAGCCTAGAGATTGGAAGTCTTTATAGAACTTCTCCTCCACATGACTGTCAAAGGAGACCTGTTTCTCCTCCCTCTGCAGATGAGCCGGCTTAATCTTGTCGCCTACTTGGAGGCTTGTTAGTCGCAGCTGATGAATCCTCTTTCCAAATTCGCCGGTTCTAATTATGCTGCTTGCGACCTCCCATTCTCTTGACTGAACTATTGTTGGCAGGATTTTTGCCATTCTGGTTCCATAACGTTGGGTGAGTTTGAATAGAGATAAGGGGCCATCCACTGTAATCTTGAATTCACCGTCTCTGCTTTCAGCGGAGTACATCAGACCTAGAAACTTTACCTCACGCAGGATCTCTTTCCAGTAGTCACTTACTTTGATCTCCATGAACGTGGATCTAAACAACAAAGCCTGAGTGAGCGCTAGATTGTACCGCTTAAGCAATTCGACTCCACTGATTGGACTGAAACTTGCTAAGACAAGCTCCTCATCCAAATCACCATAAAAGGACTTTTCTAGCTGAGCGGTTGTCACGTTTAACTGATCAGCCAAAGCCTCTAAGACATGCTCTCTCGCTTTTTTAGTCGTTACATTTCTGCGACTTGCCTCTTCGAACATCATCTTTCGAGCATGGACTGGGTTGACTACCGCCTTAACTTGAAAGAGACACTGTCTTTGAAGGATTTGGGAAAGCCCGCGTACAAGCCGGTAATCATGTTTTCCAGTTTCATAGGCTGCAACCTCTTCTAGCAGGTCGCCCTTGCGCTTGCCGACATAGGCCTTGAATAGCGTCACTAATTCTCTGGCGAAATCTAGGTTCTCCTTGTTTACCCCAGCGTAGATTGGCTCAATTTGGCCCCTTCTTGTGCGAACGCGTAGTAGGTTGAGGGACAGCAAACTCTACCGTCTCCTACGCTGGCTAATGCCCATCTCCTTAGTCTGACGGGAGACAATTTCTACAAGTTGAGCCTTTTTCCCCTCCTTCTTTCTTAGCAGTCTCCCCAACCGTTGAATGAACTCCCTCGAGCTTCCGGTTCCGCTCAGAATTACCCCAAGCGTGGCGTCGGGAACGTCTATTCCTTCGTCCAGAACTTTGGAAGTCACTATCCTCCTGTAAGCTCCTGACTTAAATCTCCTCAAGATTTCTGAACGTTCCTCCTTGGATGTTTGGTGGGTTATGGCTGGGATGAGAAATTCTCTGCTGATGCGGTACACAAGTTTGTTGTGTTGAGTGAAGATCAACGCCTTCTCTCCGGAGCTTTGGGTTAAGAGTCTCCTCAGCGCTTCGATTTTTGAGGCGCTATTCAATGCAATGTCCAAGGCTTTGTTTCTCGCCAGCAGCGCCTCTCTAGCCTTTGGGTCGGAACCTGTTCGCATTATGAACCGTTGAAAGTCCCTTGCATTTCGAAACCTCAAGTTTCTCCTCCTCAGATAGTTTCTGAAGATTTCATAGTTTTTCTCGTATTCTACTTGTTCAGCAGCGCCTAGATCCACTAACTTCTTCTCGAGAGTGTAATGCGAAAGATGAGTTCCCGCCAAGTCTTCTGTTCCCAACTCGTAGACCACGTTTCCTACGAGACGGGGCAACATTTTGTGCCCTTCGTCTTCTCTAACGTACGTAGCCGTCAAGCCCAATCGAAAAGGAGCCACGAAGAGTTCTGCTATTTGACTATAACTTGGAGCTGGGAGGTGGTGGACTTCGTCAAATATGATCAACACAAATTTGTTACCTAATTCTTCTGCTCTAAGATACGCAGAATCATACGTTGACACCGTAATCGCCTTCAGCGTATTCTCTCCACCACCGTAAGCCCCCGCGTCTACTTTGAACTCTTCTTCTAACCTTGTCCGCCACTGTTCCATGAGATCAATCGTCGGAACAACTATGATTGTCGGAGCGTTGATGCGTGAAATCGCTGCCATGGCAACAATGGTTTTTCCAGCCCCTGTCGGAAGAACTATTACTCCCCGTCTCCCTGCCTTGAACCAAGACTCTAAGGCTTCTACCTGGTAACGCCGAAGTGTGGTATTGCTCATCAGCTCTGGGCAAGGAGGCAGGTCTAAAACTTCATTTTTGAAGCCGACGCCGCTACGCTGCAGAAACCGGAGCACTTCTGGGTAGTAGATCGCCAGAGTTCTGAATGCCCCAAAACGTGAATCCCAACTGCTGTTCGGAACTTTCACATCACCCCAAACAAGAATAGTGCCCTTGTGAAAGCGAAGTAACACCAAAGCGACCACATGCATTTTGCGCAAAAACTACTTAAAACCTCTTCGCGCGTGCGTACGGATTTCAACACTGGGATCTGCCCATGTTACGCTCTTACAAATCAAGCTTAAAGGTTGTTTAAAATTTCTGGATTAGCAGCGCAAACAGGGGGACGCGCGGATTTCATGTGGCCTCTCCTAAAAAAGTAGAATCATAATCTAGATTTGTAAACCACATATGTGAACTATTGATTAACAATGCTTATTACTCCAATCATGCGCGCGCGCAACTTCAAATAAGCCTAGACAGAATTGGTCATAAGCGCGTGCTGCACGTGACTATTTGAGCGGTTTTCGGTAGAACACACCCTTCTTCACAGCCTCAAAGCCCATCTTCTCATACAGCTGTAATGCTCCGCTTGGATTTTCCGCATCTACACCCAAAGCGGCCTCGGTCATTCCTCGGCTCTTGAGGACCTCCAAACTTCTCGCGATTAATGCTTTGGCTATGCCTTTACCTCTCCAAGGGCGTCGAACCGAGATTGCCTCTACGTGGCCGCGTCTACGGCCTGTTTCCTCGTTTGCTTGTCTGTTGATGAAATTCATCGTGGTGCCCACTACTTGATCTCTGTACCAAGCGATTTGCCAAAGGGACGGGTCGAAGATGTGCGATTCTTGGAATGCTTTGAAATCCTCGTCTGACATGGGGATTTGGCCGCGCATGTCTCGGCAGGCTTCGTTCCAAGCATCTACAATGGCGCGGTAGTGCTCTGGTTTTACAGGGCGCACCTCGATTCCCTCGGGTAAAGGGAGGTCTGGGATGTTGTCCAGCGTTGGACGAACCATCGCCACGCCGTAGCGGAATACTTCGTATCCCTCGCTTTCCAGAGTTAGTATCCAGTCAGTGTCTGTGTCGACCGCGGTGGATTGGAGCACTCGATCAGCGTCTTCACGGTGTTCATCTGCTATTTCCTTCAGTCTACGCTCACTATGTCTGAGCATGGTCACGCGTACTCCTTTGCCGTACCATTCGGGCAAAAGGTTCACGAAGTAGTTGTAAAGCGCAAGACCAACAGGGTCTTGTGTACGCCACACCCTGGCCCACCCAATCATGCGACCCTTAGCTTCGGCAATGAGAACATCTTTCTTAGGGCTAAATCCTTCAGTGTGCTTAAAATCGCTGGCTAAATCCTCCACCGAGAGTAAATAGCTTCGTTCTTTCATTCCTTTCGTCACGGCAGCCATAGCAGGGAAATCGGATTCTCCCCTAAAAAGCCGGAATCTCACCTCTGGCACTGTGGGAGAATCAGTGAGCTTCAACCATTCGGATGGCGAATCGTCTGACATAAATCCCACCTTCCTCCAGAATAGAGGGTGCACCTACCTATACTTCTTTCTGAGGACACGCAGCGCACGCATAAAACCTTTATAGCGCGCGCGCCTTCTGGGGGGAACTACTGGAGCGACTATATCGGTGTTGATTTGAAGAGTGGCCCATACCAAAACATAACCGGCAGCGACGGAATAGGAGACAGCGCGCGCGCAAAGACACCCCTACGTGTGCACCGTTGTTTATACTGAGTTTCTACTTCACAGTTATCTTTAAATCGTCTATGTTATAGGTCATTTCAGTTTCCCACAATACAGTAATTCCTAAAGCGACCCACACTTCTCCCACCGAACCCGTGTCCAGAGTCTTCTCGTGTGCATAGCGTTTCCATCCTGCTACTTCATTAGCATAACCAAGAACTACAAAATCTTCTTCAAGCGTTGGGGTGGAAATTCCAATATACGCACACACGCCCGCTATGATGTTGAAACTCTCTTGGTCACTGTAGAATTCAAAAGAGACGCTAAGGTGGATTCGAGAGTTGCTTCTTGTTGGTATTTTTCTCTCTATCCAGATTGTGCCGTCATCCGCTCTTCCGTCGATAAACAACTCCAGCGAATACTGTCCAGAAAAAGATAAGGAAGTCGCTCTAGAGATGTTCCAAGCCACGAGGTGACCAGGGTTGTTTGGATCTGGAGGAAGATCCGCGTTTTTCACCCAATCGTCTAGGCCTTGTTCAAAACCTTCATCAATGAGAGCAGAGTTGGTCATGGCATCGAAATACCACACACTCAGAATCCCAACGACAACTAATGCTCCAATAACAGAGAAATATCTGAAACGAAACCTCATTTCTTCCACTACCATTTGTTTAATTGATCTAAAATGGCCGCAACCTTCACTTAATCCTATAGTTTAGAACAGCCTGTTCAACTTTTTAGAAATGCGCGTTTGCACGCGCGAAGGAGGAGGATCAAAAGAAAATGGCGCGCGTGCAAACTTCCACAGCAGCTTTCACAAGTGCACGCGCGAAAATGGTGGTAAAAGGGAGAAGCCTTCCTCCTTTTTTCTTTCTATATTTTATTAGATTGAATGTATGCATGTAACATTTATAGATTAACAGCTGATTAGAGCTTGGTGAGGAAGGACAGTTGAAAGCCCTTGGTTGCCCCTTCTGTCAACTAGAATTGAAAAGTGAGAAAGTTTACTATGAAGATAAGTCCTTCATTGTTCTGAGAACCGCTAACCTGAAGGGACACCGAGAACGAATCATGATAATATTCAAGCAACATGAACACACGATATCCTACAGAGCCTTCGAACACGCCCTAGACATATTGTCTAGAATAGGCAAAAAGGAATTCAGCTATGCTCCGAAATTCGTAATCATGGACTCAACCTTCGCTACAATCAACGATCATTGGCACTTAGTAGCTACCGATCTCAATCCAAAAAGCGAAGATTTCGACCAGATTCTTGCCACAAAATGGGTTAGTGTTATAGACAACACTGTGGACCAAGAAGTCAAACAAACATAGTGTATGCGTATTGGAATTTGATGTGCAAGTTCAACATAGATTTTGATGAAACGCTGCTCAAATTACTGGAACCTGCTGCCTGCAAGATCATACCAACTCTGGCTCCTCAGACAGACATTGCGTATGGTCTGTGCGCGGGGTTTGTATGGTGGTAAAAGTAAGGAAGAATTGGGGGTGGTTGGAGGCTTTTGTGTCTATCCCTGTGTGAGGTAGAAGCTAAGGAAAATAGTGCCGCCGCCGGAGAGCGTGTGCACATAGAAGTAGAAGGTTTCGCTTGGAACAGGAATTGTTACGGAGAGAACATCTCGTCTCGGGTCTTCGGTCATAACCACTGAATAGGCTGTAAACGCTCTGGTGGATGGGCTGTCAGTGTCCTGGAAAATCCCTCTCACGCGAAACTCAATAGACGCTCCGGGGCCCGGATACAGCACGCCCAGAAAGATGTGGAGATAGCTGAAGCCTGAGCCACTGTAGTTGGCGCTTGTTAATGGTAGACTTGAATTGCTGTACCACACTGTCGTTTCGGGTGTGACAGTGGTAGGCCAGTTTGTCACAGTAACGTTCTTTGTTGGGTCACCTAGAGTACCATAGAGTTTGGCGGTATAGGCAATGTCCTTGATGTCAATTTTGCCATCCTCGTTGATGTCCGCCCATGGGTCATACTGACTTGCAGTCAAACCGATGATTAACGGTGAAAATAGGAGAGCTGCTGCGACGAGAATATTAATGAACGTTAAAAAGTGATTCCTCATGATGAAATTCACCTCCTCTCCCTTAATAGAATATGTCACAAAATGGCATTTGAAATTAATTAGCCTTTATGGAAAAAGCTTCCATTTTGGCGAGGAGTTGGATACAGAATTTAAACAAGAGCCACACTAGTTTTTCCATTGAAGCGTACACGCGTTATGCCCTCGTCATTTAGGCTAAATGAAAGATAATCCATACACTGACCTTTGTGTCTGCGCTTAGTCAGGACTCAAGATTTAGGATGTGTGCTTCTCAGCAACTAAGAACCGCTCGTCCTGTGATGCGATTTCTATGGCTTTGAATGTACTCATTTCCTTGTCTTTTATCTCCAACATAATATCAAAATCGAAGGGGTCTGTTTCTTCCAGAAATTCTTTAAAGATTTCTAAGTTTAACGTCTCAGCATGTTTTCTCTTTCTGTCACTTGGTAGTTGGGAGCTGAAATCAACCATCGGGAGCCCGTCCTCTTGTTTCCAAGTGGAGGTGAACAAGCCAAAGACTTCCTTTGTTGTTTCACCAGAATTGTTTGCTTCGTGATGAAAAACGTCAAACACCATTGGGATTCCAACTTTAGCACTTATGTTAAGGCAATCTTTAAAATTGTAGCATCTATCATCATTTTCGATTACAAGCCTTCTCCTTACAATCTCGTCGAGCATTTCAAACCGTTCTGCAAACCGTCTCATGCTCGCCTTCTTGTCTCCGTATATCCCACCAACATGAATCTGTATTTTCGCAGAAGCGTCAAGCTCCATCAAATCTAAAACTTGTGCATGATAGACTAGTTCTCTAACACTATTCTCAAACACTCTACTGTCTATGGAGTTTACTAGGGTGAATGGGTCAGGATGCATAGATATTCTCATACCGCAGCTCTTGATGAAATCTCCAATCTCTTTGAATCGTTTACCAAAACTTCCCTGCCAATCAAACTTACAAATAGGATGAGAGGCAAAAGGGATTAGATCTGAAGTTATCCTGAAAAACAGCATGTTGTGCCTTAGATTGAACCCTAATATCCTTCCAAGACAGGCTATGTTGTTCTCTATGGTCTCAGTCAGACGTTCTATAGAGTAGGACTTCAGGCGAAATGTCCGGCTGCTTTTGCACCCTATTGAAGTGTTTATGCAGGGATATCCAATTCTCATTATTAGTACTTCATTGAGGTGATTTGAGGCCGACTTTCTCGGCTAATCCCTTGAGCTTGACTATAATCATTGGTCTTTCTGGAGTAAATGAAGACCAACCTTCCTCCTTCTTGAAACCGTGAGCAGCAAGAAAATTGGCTGAGAGTTTCTGTTTTCCCTCTTCCGCTAACCGCTTTATGGCTTCAGCTCTTTCCTGAGGATCTCTCACAACTTCCAGTTCACCTCTAAAGACAACGAAGTTATATTCGCTTAGATCCGGCGTGTACTTTTCTATTTCAACGCAAACTCGCTTGTCCATTTCAAGGAGCCTGATTTTCTTGCCGTAATCTGTGAAGTGGAAGTATAGAGATCCGTCCATCAGAACATACTGGAATGGAGCCATGTACGGGTACTTGTCTCCTTTGAAAGCGATGCGGCAAAGCATTTGTTCTTGAAGAAGCTTCTCTATCTCAAACTTTTCCATTTTGGGCAACTTAACTAAAGTCAAACTTGAACACCTTTCACACTTGGGTCGTGATAGTTTTATACTCGGCCTCTTAAATCTACACCGTGTGAATGCGATGAATAGAACTGAAAGGAAGTCCATATTCGGCTTAGTTGGCAGGAATAGTTTTCATAGTGATTATCGGCAGTTTGTTGCATTTCACTTTCGAATTATCTGGTCACCAACCAGTAGTTGGAGTCTTCTCAGCCGTCAATGAGAGCGTGTGGCGCGCGCGCGCCTTTGTACTCTTTACTTTCTACCCTCCGCATCTACCTCTCTTTAGAGACCCAGCCACCGGTGGATACGGAATTACAGACCATATACACGGTATATGAACTGTGAACGCCGCTCAAGTCATAGAAAGTGTGGCAAGAACAAGTTTGCAAAAAGCATAAAAGCATTTCAGACTAGGAATGTTTATGAACTATAAAGAAAGACAGAAAATAATTGCAGATTCACCTATCTCTTTCAAGTATTTGAAGCGTTTTAACATTGCTGCGGGTGTTCTTCATCTAGTGCAAGGCATAACGATGTTGGCGCTGGGTCTATTCTTAGACTGGAGCAGAGAAATATACACGTTCTATCTTGACATCGACATAATAAGCATCAGCCCACCAATCTTCGAAGTGATACCAAAACCGCAAATCGTTTTCACAGTTGGCTATTTGGGGGCGATTCTTGCGTCTTTCCCTCTGATTTCTGCTATCGCACATTTCGCAATTGCGTATCCAAGAAACAAATGCTACAATGAAAATTTGAAGAAGGGGATGAACCCATATAGATGGTATGAATATGCCTTCTCAAGCTCCATAATGATAGTGTTGATTGGCACATTTGTAGGTGTCTGGGATTTTTGGTCGTTGGTTATGATCTTTATCCTGAATGCAATGATGATAATGTTCGGTTATCTGATGGAACTTGTTAATCAGCACACTGAGAAGACCAATTGGTTCCCTTATGTTCTCGGCTGTATTTCAGGAGGAACCCCTTGGGTTGTACTCTATGCTTACTTCATTGCTGCCATAGGTTCAGTAGATACTAACCCACCTGCGTTTGTATACTCCATATTGTTCATCTACTTCATATTGTTCAACATCTTTGCCATCAATATGGTTCTGCAGTACAAAGGCGTTGGACACTGGAAAGACTATCTTTATGGTGAAAGATTCTATATCATACTAAGTTTTGTGGCGAAGACAATTTTGGCTTGGCTTACGTTTGTAGGGGTATTTGCGCCGTTCTGAACCCTCCAGATTTCTAGTATAGCCGCGAGTGCGCGCGCGCATACAGTGCCGAATTCCTATAGACAAACATAGGTATTCAGCGCTTTTACTTCTTCTTTTCTCTTTCAAAGAGCAGGTAATGGTTGACGAGTGTTGGAGTTCCTTGGGCTTGATAGGTGTGGAGACGCCAACCCTCCCTTTCATGCTCTTCAATCACTCCACCTACTCTCTTGTGATGTCCAACCTGCACACACTTCCACTCTTTCACTCTTTTTCACCTCAAAGTCCTTTTCAGTCGGTTCTTTTTTTATTTTTCCGCAAGAGAGTGTTCGATAATGTCTGCATTTACTGAGTAGTTCACCATAAACTGTAAATCTGCCAAGGCGAGTTACAATACACAGGAAGTCAATATCGGGAGATAAATGATATGGCGCCTATACGAACTGCTGAAAAGCTGGCTATAATCGACGCATTGGATATGAAGATCATTAGAGCGTTGCAAAAAGATTCTCGAAAGCCAATAGTGCAGATTGCAAAGGAGGTTGATGCAAATGAAGCCACTGTCAGAAGGCGAGTCGAGAAATTGCTGAAGGGTGGAATAATTGAGCGTTTTACGGTAATCTTAGATTATCACAAATTGGGAAGAGTCATCAAGGCTTTTATAGGACTCCGAGTAGAACCTGCGAAGCTGAGGTCAATCGCCGAACATTTGGCGAAGCATCCGGACACGCAAGTTGTCTATAGAACGAGTGGGGATACGGATATTGTCACAGAGGTCATCCTAGAAAAGATGGAGGATTTGAATACTTTTCTAGAAGAAGAGCTGCAATTGGATGGCATCTTGGGCACAATTGTCACAATTGTTATTGGTCCTTACAAACGGTGTCCATGGACAAAGCTGTAGGGTGCCTGTGTTGGTGAGAACGTGTGTCAGCTACTGGTGTGAACCAAAGGTCTCAGAAATTTTGTAGGATTAACTCGAAGGTCGCCAAATGCGAGTTCTTCGATTGAAAATCCCATTGCTAGTCCTAGCAACTGCGGATAATGTAGGATGGGTACACTGAAGTTGCATGCATGCACGGCTGAGTTTCCTGAAATTCCTCATCTGAGAGCGATATTATGGAATATCAACCGTATAGCGGACAATGGATCGGGAATTGCTCTGATAGCTGTAAATAACACGCTGGAAAAAAAAACCAAGATCTGTTCAAAACGTTGGTCAACTCTCTTCAAGAGAGAAAGCGAGAAATAACACTGCCTCCTCTCATGGAAATGGAAATCCAAGATATTTCAGTATCATCCTTACGCTCAGGAATGTTACCCAGACTCCAATTAAAGTCCCAAGAGCTCTTCGGGGGACACGATTTGTGATCATTGCTGCAATCGGAGTGAGAATGAGGCCACCGATTAGAATGGGTATCACAATCGCCCATAGAAATTTTTCGAAACCAAGTAGAATTCCGAATACAATTGTGGCAGCAAAGGATATGAACGGCTCCGTTGCTTCTACAGTTCCTACAGCCTTTCGAGGCTCAGTTCCATTGAGAATGAATGTCGGTGTACATATTGGCCCCCATCCCCCTCCACCTGTCACATCGATGAACGCTGCAAAGAAACCCATCAGTGGAACGAGCTTAGGAGATATTTTCTTAGCCTTGTAATGAACGCTGTTTTTGATATGACGAACGAGAATTAGCAGCCCCATTGAGAGCAGGATAATACCAATCAGCGGTTTCGCTAGTCCGGTAGAAATCCACGAAAGGAGTGCAGCCCCCAGCACTGCACCAATGATGCCTGGGATCACAAGTGGAAAAAACAAAGACGTATTGATATTCTTAAATTTCCAATGAGCTATAGCAGATACTATATCTACAAAGCCTTCTGACGTGTGAATTGAGGCACTTGCGACTGCGGGAGTTATGCCGAAGGTAATGAGCATAGACGTTGCAGTTACGCCATAACCCATTCCTAAAGAGGAGTCAACAAATCCAACGGATAAGCCTACAACGATATAAATGAAGAATGCGCTTTCCATCTAATCCCCCTTTACCTGCTATGAGAAATTTTCGAAGACGCTCTGCTAATTACATTTAATTAGTAATTATATTTAATTAGGATATAAGTCTTCCGCAGTTTTTCCTTAACTATTTTTCCTTAACCATAGTGTCCGCTGTTTCGGTTTCTCTTAGTAAGACCTGATTCGCCTGCCGCTCTAATCGCGTTCTATCTAGCATTCATAGGGCTGCTGCGCTGGATATTTAGCTTAAGATTTCCTCAACCTCGGCTCTATCAACGTCCATAATGTAATTAATCCCAGATATTCTTACTGCTTCAGCAGTTAAAGCAGCGATGTCATCTCGCGAAATATGCTGAAGTGCGAATTTTCGGGCTCCACACATCAATTGCTTAAGTCCGTGAATCAACCTTTGATTGTAGGTGTAGAGGCCAATTGCACCTGTCGGCAAGTCTTGAGATTTTTCTTTAAACTTGCTTTTTAACGTAGCTGCTTCGACAAAGATAGCGTCGATGGTGTTGCCATATCTTGCGTAGTATACTGGAAGATTGTCTTCATTGATTCGACCACCAACATTTTTTCCTACCATAGCTGCGGTGAGGGGAGCTCTTGCCATCCCTATTGCTTTGACATATGGTGCACCTAGCGCCAATGCTTTGAAGATGTGGTCTTCCATAGTAATGCCTCCGGCGAAGGCAACACTAGGTACGTAATCTCCTCTCTTTGCCAGTCTGTCTATGTATTGATAAGTTAATGACCAGATCTCTACACTGGGGATTCCCCATTCATTCATCATACGCCAAGGACTCATCCCAGTTCCGCCACCTGCGCCGTCAACTGTTAGCAAGTCGATCCTGGCCTTTGACGAGAATTTTACAGCTCTTGCCACGTCCGCTGGTCTGTAGGCCCCTGTTTTGAGAAAAACGTACTTTGCGCCCAAGTCTTTGAGCTCTTTCACTCTGTTCATGAAAGATTCTTCAGTGACCATGCCGACTCGAGAGTGCCTTTCGAATTCTTTAAAGTGCTTTTTCTTGAACGCTTCAATAATGTCAGGGTTTTCAGGATCTGGGATAACTATGTAGCCTCTTTTCTTCAGAAGCTGGGCCTTGCCTAGATCTCTGATTTTAACCTCGCCGCCGATGTTTTTGGCTCCTTGCCCCCACTTCAGTTCAACAGCGTCTACTTCTAAATCTGTTATTGCATATTCAAGGACGCCGAGCTTTGTGTCTTCTATGTTGGATTGAACAACAATGGCTCCATAACCCTCTTCTCTCCATTCTTTGTAGGCTTTCACTCTCCATTCCAATTCCGGAGAATGAGCGACTTTTCCATTGTTGAATTCTGAGTTGACATCCATGCCGCATACATTTTCCCCTATTACCTGCATTGTTCCTGAGATGGCTGCGCCAATAGCTAATTCTTTCCAGTTATCTTTGGCAATTTTTGTAGATCCAAGTCCACAGGTGAACCATGGAACCTTTAATTTAATGCCTTCGCCTCGTCCTATTTTGGTTTCTAGATCAACGTTAGGAAATATGGCTTTATCGCTGTTGGCTTCAATGCCAATCGCTCCTACGGTTGTTCCCATGATGTTGAAGTGTGAGAGGTTAACAGGATAGTTTTTTTCGGATCCAGTAGTTATGGCGCCAAAAGGCGCTGGATAAATGACTTCACTACCTCTTATAGCAGATTTGGCGACTTCGCATGGACCAGGGCATCCATCTATGCAAGTGACGCAGAGCCCACTGATTGGACATGGATCGGTTCTATTTTTGGTTAAAGTCGCTGGGCTTCTGTTCGGTTTTGAAAAGGTCATGCTATTTTTCCTCCTTCTGTACACAGGCTCCACATGAGTCTAGAGTACACATGATTTGATCATACTTTTTCACACATTGCGGGGACATGACAAGACAAGAGTTGCAGAGCTCTCCTGGAGATTTTACCCCGCGGCACTGCAGTTCAACTACTGGGCAAATATACATGCAGGCTCCGCAGTTTCTGCACGTTTCACTCGACAATCGAAATGGGGTAATCACCTCTCTATCTTGTCCTCTGCCCACAAAACCTATCGCCCCACTTCCCATTTGCTCAGCGCACATTCTTACACATAACCCACAAAGAATACAGTCTTTGCTATCCACCTTGAATCTCACATGCTCCAATCCCATTTTACAAGCCAAATCCTGCAGCGTCTTCGAATTGGGGCATCTGGCAATTAACAATTCTAATATCAGCTTCCGCCCCCTTGCCAATCTCTGCGAATATGTCTTCACACAAATTCCCTCCCGAACAGGGTATAAACACGAGGTCACTAGTCTAGTCCTTCTTCCATCGTCAACCTCTACCGTACACAGCCGACAAGCACCGTAGGGCGTCAACTCATCATGATAGCATAAGGTTGGGATGTTGAATCCATAGAGTCTAGCGACCTCAAATATAGTTGAACCTTCTTCAGCTTGAACTTTTACTCCATCAATTGTTAAAGTTACCATCTAATCACTTCCTACTTCAACAATACCGCATCAAACGGGCAAGCATCTCTGCAAACCCCACATCTAACACATTTGTTGGGATCAATGGTGTGAGGGTTCTTTGGTTCACCTTGTATGGCCTGTTGCGGGCAGAGTTTCAAGCAGGCACCACACCCTGTGCATTTGTCCTCCACAACAAAGTACTCAACAAGTTCCTTGCAGATGCCTGCTACACACTTTTTGTTTTTCACGTGAATTTGGTATTCATCTTGAAAATACTTCAAAGTTGACAGTACAGTGTTTGGCGATGTCCGACCAAGACCACAAAGAGAAAAGTCCTTTACCATCTCAGCCAATTCTTGAAGGAGCGCCAAACTCTCTTTCTTGGCATCCCCCTTAGTGATGTCGGTTACGATCTCAAGCATCCTTTTGACTCCTTCTCGACAAGGAACACATTTACCACAGGATTCATATTGCAGGAAGTCAAGGAAATACCGAGCCACATCTACCATACATGTGGCTTCGTCCATGACGATCATACCACCAGACCCCATCATTGAGCCAGCTTCAGTTAACCTATCGAAGTCCACTGGAAGATCGAGAAGCGCTTCAGGCATACATCCACCGGAAGGACCACCTGTTTGAACAGCTTTGAACTTCTTGCCTCCAAGTATCCCTCCACCTATGTCATAAATGATCTCCCTGAGTCGAGTTCCCATGGGCACTTCAATGAGACCTGTGTTGTTCACTTTTCCAACAAGAGAGAAAATCGCTGTTCCTTTACATCTCTCGGTTCCTAATTTTGCATACCAATCCGCACCCTTATTGATAATCAAAGGGATACAAGCCCACGTCTTAACATTATTCAGATTAGTTGGTTTGCTCCACAAGCCCCGCTCAACTGTATGGACGTATTTCGCTCTTGGCTCGCCTACTCTACCTTCTATGGAAGCGACTAACGCAGAAGATTCGCCACACACAAATGCGCCTCCACCACGGACTATCTTAATCCCTAAGTCGAACCCAGAACTGAATATACTGTTCCCTAAAAATCCATAGTCTTTTGCTTGGTCGATGGCTATCTGAAGGTGCTTCAATGCTAGGGGATACTCGGTACGAACATAAAGGTATGCTTGATTCGCTCCTATTGCATAAGCCCCTACAATCATCCCTTCCAGGATGCTGTGGGGATTCGCTTCCATGAGGCTTCTGTCACTGAAGGCTCCAGGGTCACCTTCATCACCATTTCCGATCACGAATTTAATGTCCCCCTCAGCTTTTCGGCACGATCGCCATTTTAGTCCAGTGGGGAAACCTCCACCGCCAAGACCGCGGAGCCCCGACTTTTCGATAGTACCAATAATTTTCTCAGGAGACATTGCTGTTATCGCTTTTGCGAGAGCCTGATAACCTCCAACAGCTATGTAGTCAAGAATGTTTGTAGGGTCAATGCGTCCGTTGTTAGCGAGAATTCGTCTTGTCTGCATTTTATAGAAAGGCACTTCAGCTTCACAACGAACCTTTTGATGTGTTGCGGGATTGACATATAAAAGCCTGTCAACGACATCCCCGTTGTGTAATGTTTGTGAAACGACCTCGGGGACATCACTTGGCTTTACCCCTTGGTAAAAGACTTCTTGGGGTTCTATTACAACTACAGGGCCCCTTTCACAAAAGCCATGACACCCTGTCTGCTTGATATCCGCATCCATTTCACAGCCTTGTTTCATGACTTCGTCCCGAAAAGCCTCGAGAACATCTAAACTGCCACGTGCCCGGCACCCAGTACTAACGCACACTCTTACACAAGGCTTATTCGGATCTCTGTTTTCCAACAAAGAGTTTTGCAAAGCCACAAGCTCTTGGCGAGTTCTAACTTTTTTCATTTTTTCCCTGTACCCGTTTTAACACACTCTTGATTTTCGTTGGGGCTATCTTGTCGAAGTAACGATCATCAATGATCATGACAGGCGCCAAGGCGCATGCACCTAGACACCGAACCGATTGAATGCTAAACTCCCGGTCTGATGTTGTCTCGCCATCTTTTATGCCCAATTCTCTTTCTAAAGCCTCTAGAATCCGAGTCGAGCCTCTCAAGTAGCAGGCTGTTCCAAGGCAAACACGGATGATATGTTTGCCACGGGCTGTCAGGTGAAATGCATCATAGAAGGAAGCGACGCCGTAAACCTGAATCAGAGGAACTTTAAGTTTCTCAGAAACATATCTCAACGTCCAAGGCGGAAGATAGCCATACGAATTTTCAATCTCCTGCAATACGGCAATTAATGCTGATTTTTCATAAGAATGGCTTTCAATAATCTTGTCGACTTTGCTGTGTTCTAAAGTGTTTTCCGCCACGCTCTATGACTCCCTGAAGTTAATTATCTACTCTCTAAATCGCGAAAGTGGAGGCTTTCACGATGCTCTATCTTCTGGACCTCGGGAAACTTTTCGTATGCCTTTGAAGCTAAGCGATGTCTCTTCAGAAGCTCCCTCAGCCAACATTATTTCGTAGACATCTTTTGAACCGCATTCTCGACATTCTAGAGATCTGTATCTACAAGATTGGCAATTATCGGATTCCATACCAATTCGAAGACATAGATCCTCTACTCCATCTTTTTGTCCAACGACCAAACCAACTAGCTCAACCCATGTGCTTCCACAGTGAGCGCAAGCAAACCTTTTCCTGCTCAACTCCCCTGTTTTCCTCCTGTCTTCGATCTCTTTGATGAGTTCTGTTATCTGCAACCAACATCACGCATTTTAAGATAATTCGCCTTTATTTATTCCTTTTGTTTGAAATATCAAAGCTATTTTCTACATTTTAAGACGCAATGACCTAAAATACCGAAAGTGTAGAGTAACCTCCATTTGCAGGCGTTTCACTCGACACCGTAAGATTTTTCGCTTAAAATAGTATAATTTATATGCTCTAGGCACAACTCCTCTGAAAAAGGGATTATCATGGCTCGTGGCACACAGGTTGATAAAATTGATATAAATATTCTTAGGGCCCTTCAGAGAGACGCGCGTCACAACTTCTCTGACATCGCAAAGAGTTGCAGCGTCTCAACCGATACGATAAGCAAGAGATTCAGAAAAATGAAAAAAGCAGGGATTATCAGAGGAACAACCATACTAGTGAATCCCAAAAGCTTTGGATATGACTGCGTCGCAAGCATAGGAGTAGATGTAAGGCTTCCACGTCTCAACGAAGTTGTTGAATTGATCCAGACTATCCCGGGAATTGTGTTCTTCACTACTTCTATAGGCAGAGAAGACATCTTCTGTATTGCAGTTCTCAAGAATGTTGGCACGCTCAGCCAAATTAAGGAGCTAATAAAGGGCCACCCCTTGGTTCGAAATGTAACTACTACCATCTGGGTTGATGAAATATTGCTGTGCCCTGAAAATTTCGAATTCAACCATCTCAAAGAGGAGTAGTTTTGATGGATGAAATTGACCTACAAATAATCAAGAAACTAACCACTAATGCACGTACATCTTTCCGAAAGATTGCTGAGGAACTCAAAATATCTCCTGATACTGTGATAAATAGGTATCAAAAACTACAAGAGACTGGCGTAATTCGAGGATCAACTGTAGTAATTAACCCCAAGAAAGTTGGGTATCACTGCATGACTGCATTTCTTATTGATGCGTCATCCCTACACATACTGGGAAGTGAGGCTAATCCGGTCGATTCGTCACTGATTCTAGGCAAACTGATTTCAATGCCAAACATAATTCTAGCTACAAAAACTGTTGGGGATCATGACTTGTTGGCCATCGGAGTGGCAAGGGATTTTCAACATCTGATGCTCATGACCCATAAGATCGCTAGAATACCAGGCGTGAAGGACATCCAAGTTTCTTTTTGGGTCGAGAAATCCTCCCTCTGCCCAAAATACTTCATAGTCTAGAACACAATGATTTCTAGACCTTTCAGGAATGGAAAAAGCGCACGCGCCAATTAAGCTTCATTTGCTAATCTTCAGTGCAGGTCACAAGACTCTCAACAGTTGATGGCGGTTTTGCTCCTCTTAAGTTTGAATCTAGAATGAAGGAGCCGAAATTTGAATCGAGAAGCAGTTTTATAGGAGAGACGCCGCAGCCGATAGCCTTCAGCTCTACTTGACATAGAATGCCTGACCCCGTGAACGTGGACTGGTTTTTCCCCAACAGGCAGTTGCCCGCAAGAGTCCATCCTTCGCTGTTCTGTATCTTGCGAAGTGGGTTTGCAAACGCGGTAGAATCATATTCAACTAATGCATCACCAGCTGTGATTCTAAAAGAAAAGACATGGTCACCTGGAAGATGAACATCGACACATCGAAGCACCCCAGGATCGTAACTCAGGTAAACCTGCCAGCCATACATGTCAGTAGCATTCTCAACACCAATCTGAATTGTGAACGTCTCATTGATCTTCACTGAAGCTTCTTCAGGCAGCATAAGAAACGTCATGTTTCTATCTGTCCTGTCACCTGTTTCATTAAAGCTGGCTGCGTGTGCATGCGTACTGGTTGACTCAGCTGGTTCTGCGACTGGCATCGATTCGGTGACGGATAATGAGAACAGGAAGGATGCAATAACGAGGACATCGATGGAAAT
>JABAOC010006868.1_pt1 | contig 72389 bp, 54 predicted proteins | sample 7062161 | NCBI WGS metagenome assembly JABAOC01 (sample SAMN14538625, study PRJNA623070) | marine sediment metagenome | biome: marine biome [ENVO:00000428]; feature: marine pelagic biome [ENVO:01000023]; material: deep marine sediment [ENVO:00002113] | place: India: Gulf of Khambhat ... | reverse complement strand
AGGAATCGCTCGATGGGCTCCAGTTGGTCGATCGCCTCGACGACCCGCTCGAGATTCAACGCTACGTATTCGTGGATGAGCACATTCCTGAAGCCGGGAAGTCGAGCCAGCCGGCGGACGAGGTCGGGCGGGAAGCGCTCGTCCCGGGAGAGGTTCTTCACCGCTGTAGTGTAGTCTTCGAAGGCATCGCCACGCCGGGCGGAGAGTTCACCCGCAATATCGATAACGAGCCGGCAGACGGTCAGGAGCGAGAACAGGACATCGTTATGGAGGGACAGATCGCGCTCGAGATCCTCTCGTGCGCTTACCCGAGGCCGCAACTCTCGTAATTGCTAAAGTGGCGACGGAGACTCGACCAGGCGCTCGACGATGTAGGAGGTCATCGTTGAGCTTGACCTTGCGGGCGCGTCGCAGGAACGGCTCGAGATCTGCCGCACGGAGCTGGACATCGCGGGCGAAAGCGTGGTCCGCCTCGGCATCGGCGCAGTAGACGCGTCGTCCGTTCGTCACGATGTGCCGGCCGAGGCCCGGCGGCGAGCCAACCCGCGGCGTCCAACCGTTCCCGGAACCGGTCACGCTCCGTTGGATAAAGGTCCCAGCGCAGCAGGACACCGATATCCACATCGCTCTCCCGATGGGAACGAGCCTCCGCTTCGGTCCCAAACAGATACACGGATACGACGCCCCGCGGTGCACGCTCCGCAAGCAGCTCGGTAAGTCGCTGGAACAGAGCCTCGTCCTGCCGAGTCACGTCCGGAAGGTAGACATTGAAGGTCCAGCCGGGAAGAACCCGTCCCTTTCGAAGCGCCGCCAACCGCTTTGCCGGCCGCCCCAACCCCTCGATCCTCCGGCAGAAGCCGAGCCGCACCTGATCAGGCTGGAGTAGTCGACCAGTACGTACGCTGATAAAGAGCGGCAAGGTTATGTGCTTGACATCCACCCCCCCCCGGGTCGTATGTTGGATACTAAGACCTTCACCTAACCCGGAGTTGTTCTCATGCGCGCCCGTCGGGCGGTATCTGCACGGCGCGTTTCCTGTCCAGCTCTTCCAGCTAACCTCTCAGGCAGCCACGGATCGAAACAGCCTCACTCAAAGAGAGACTTGATAATTGTTTTCCCTGCAATAGGTGCCGGAGCGAGGGCCTATCCGCCCTTGCCAGAGAACTCAGAGCCAAGGAGGGGTGATCATGCGACACACCTTGCTCGTCATCCGGAACACCGTGTTCGCCGCGGCGATCGCGGTCGGTCTGGGCTTCGCCGCCGCACAGGCCACTGCGGGGACGCCCGACGCGGCTGCGCTAGGCGTCCCGTGTGACTCGCCGCCTGGTACTTGTCCGATCCCCATAAACGATTGCTGGGAGTGGTGCTTTCTGCAGGGCTACGAAGAGGGCGAGTGTATCGAACCTATCCCGGCTTGCTGTCTCTGCAAGCAGAGGTAGCGGACGGACCCTCTCGGTCTGTCCCATTCGGAGGTAAGCCCGCAATCCCCGGGTACCCGTGGCCGACCCGCGCGCAGTGCTGAGGCGGGCCACGCGGCCAGCTCTTGTGGTGGCGCTCACGGCAGCCACCGCGCTCGCGGTGATCGTCGCCCGGCAAAAGCAGGTGCTAGAGGCGCGTTACCTCGAGCTGGCCGCACGGCTCGACGAGCCGTATGTAGGGATGTACGTCCCCACCGTGCGCCTCCTCTCACTCCAGGGGAAGACGGTCCTGATCGGGGAAGGAGAGAGTCAGGTCCTCCTCGTCTTCGAGACGACGTGCCCGTACAGCCTCGCTTCCCTGCCTGCATGGAAGGCGGTGGCGGCACGGCTGGGTGACGAGTCGGGCGTCCGGGTGTACGGCGTATCGGTGGACTCGCTCGAACCGACCCGGGCCTACGCCGTGGCGCACGGCCTCGGGTTTCCCGTCGTGACTCTCACGCACCCGAAGACGCGCGCGCTGTACCGCTTGCAGGCCGTGCCCCGGGTCCTGATCTTGGATGAGGAAGGCCGGGTGGTCCTGACACGGCTCGGCGCGATGGACGATGGTCCCGCAGTGGATTCCATCGTCGCGGCGGCTCGAGCCATGGTCCATCGGTGAGATGAGCCTGCAGGCGAACCGGGCCTCGGACGAAGGCGGCGAGACGATGCGGAGGCATCGCGGCGGAAGTCTTCTGGTAGTGCTGCTGCTCTCCGGTTGCACGGCGGGCGAGGTGGAGCTTTACGAGCCCGGTGGTGACGACGGGCTCACCCGGGGCCTCACCATAATGGTCGCGCTGGAGGCGGAGGCGGCCGGGATCGGCGAGGCGCTGGGCTGGGGCGAGGGGGTGCCCGATGCCGAGGTCCGGGTCCACCGGATCGGGACCGAGTTCGCCTGGCAGACGACGCTCAGCGACTCCAGCGGAGTGGGCCGCTTTCCTGATCTCCTTCCCGGGTCGTACCGCCTGGCCGCCTACCGTCTGCTGACGGACGAGGAGGTGGCGCGGCTGGGCGACGGCCGGCGGCGCGCGTTCGGGGACGGGCGGATCATCGGGCTGAGTGGGGCCAGGACCGACACCCTGACCCTGGCGCCGGATCGGGGTGGCTCTTTGCTGGTCAGCGCGGCCTACGGGGGGCAGGTCTTCTTCCCGGAGGGAAACTACTCTTACCAGGGCTACCTGGAGGTCTACAATAACTCCGAGACGACGATCTACCTGGACGGCAAGATCCTGGGCCGAGCCTACGACAAGGACAGGGATTACGGCCCAGAGTACTGGACGTGCGACCGGACGGTGGTGTTCCGGAACGACCCCGAGGGCGTCTGGGCCCGCCGCTTCCACCAGTTCCCGGGCTCGGGGACCGAATATCCGCTGGCCCCGGGGGAGGTCGTGCTGGTGGCGTTTGACGCCGTCGACCACTCGCAGATCTATCCGAGCTTACCCAACCTCGCCCAGGCCGATTTCGAGCTCCTGGGGCCCGCCGACGTGGATAACCCGGGCGTCCCCAACATGCCGGAGGTCGGGCTGACGTCCCACCCGGATGGCCACGGCATGTGGCTGCGCATTGGGGACAGCTATTTCCTCTCCGAGCCTGTGGACGTCGAGACGCTGCCGCGCGCCTGGGACGAGTGGGGCCGGAGCCCCTACGAATACGTTCGCTTTCCACGCGAGGCGCTGCTGGACGTGCTGGCGACCGAGGCCAACAGTACCTGGTCGGACCAGAACGCTCCTCCCTGCCGCGAGGGGAGTGTCCACCGGGATTTCGATCGGCTGGCGGGCGGGTTCACCAGGACCGGTGGCGATATCGAGTACTCGGTTCAGCGGATCGTGCTCGACTCCACGCCGGACGGCCGGGCCATCCTCCAGGACACGAACACCTCGGCGGTCGACGCGATCCGCGCCCTCCACACCCCGGGCACGCTGCCGCAAGAACAGCCGAGCGCTCGCCGATGGAACCGGTGAAAACGCGGAGGGAGCCCAGCCGCACGAGCAACAGCACCCGGCGCGGCCGGAGGTGTCACGCCGTCCGTCTGCCACGCGTCCTCGCCCTCACCCTGTTGATCCTCGCGGTCGGCCCGACGATAGCCTCAGCTCAGGAGCGCGCCACGATCAGCGGCAGCATCCGGGTCGTCGACAGCGGCGAGCCGGTGGAGGGCGCGTTCGTGCGGATCGAGGGGACCAACCTCGCCGCCCTTACCGACAGCAGCGGTCTCTACCGGATCGAGGGCGTGCCGCCGGGGCCCCAGGTGCTCCGAGTCGAGCGCCTCGGGTTCGCGACGGCCCGGATACCCATCACGGTCCCGACACGCGGGGCGTTGACCCGGGATGTCGAGTTATCCTGGACCGCCCTCGACGTGGAGGGGATCACCGTGACGGCGGACGCCGCCAGCCGCGCCCGCGGCGAACTGGCGACGGCCAGCGTGATCGAGCTCGAGGCGATCGAGCACCAAACGGCCACCAGCCTGGCCGGGGTGCTCGAGCTGGTCCCCGGCATCGGGCTGGAGCCGCCCGGGCTGGACGACGTGCAGCAGGTCGCGCTCCGTGTGGCGCCCACCTCGGGCAGCGAGTTCGGCATGTTACTCCCCACGGGTTACGGCCCGGAAGCGGTGGACGTCGCCTCGTACGGCACGCTGGTCATCATGGACGGCGTGCCGCTCTCCAACAACGCGAACATCCAGACGGAGGGCTCGCGGGGGGTCTTCTGGAGCTTCAGCACGTCGGCGAGCGGCGGGATCGACCTGCGCCGGATCCCCGCCCACACGATCGAGCGGGTCGAGGTGATCCGCGGGGTGCCGTCGGCGCGCTACGGTGATTTCACCCAGGGCGCCATCATCGTGGACACGCGGGCGAGCGAGGTCCCGCCCATCCTCTCGCTGAAGGCCGATCCCAGGACTCTGGAGGGGAGCATCGTCGGCGGTCGATACCTCGGCGGCACCCACGCCGCGACCCTCACCTTCGACGTCGCCCGCACCCGCACCCAGCCGGGGCTCACCGAGGACGAGATGACCCGGCTGGCCGGCCAGCTGGCCCACCGCATGGCGTTCGGCCGGACTCCCACCCCGACGCTGGGGACCGAGCGGCTGGTTTTCGACACGCGCCTGGACTTCTTCCAGATACTCGACGATCGGCCGGAGAACCCGAACACGCGAGAAGGGGCCGCCGCCCGCAGTCGCGACCGTGGGTTTCGCCTCTCCGAGCGGGCGCGGTACCTGTTTTCGGAGCACGCCGGCATCTACTTCACCGGCGCGCTGTCAACGGTACGGCAGAACTCGTCCCGCTATCTCCCGGAGGTGAGCGGCGTGCAGCCGTTCACCGGCCGGGTCACCGAAGGCCGCGCGGAGGGTTGGTACATCGGCGGCACCTATGTCTCGGAGGTGACGGTAGACGGCCAGCCGTGGCTCGGTTACGCCCGGCTCGAGGCGGACGCCCGGCCTGGTTGGCTCGGGCTCGACCATCATCTGCGGGGCGGCCTCGAGTTGCGGCGCGAGTGGAACGACGGTCCGGGCCTCCAGTTCGACCCGGCCCTGCCGCCGCAGGTGACCTGGAACGGCGTCAACGGCTACGACCGGCCCCGCAGCTACGACCAGATCCCGCCTCTGGTCTCCAGCGCCGTTTACCTGGACGACCGGACGGGGTGGCGCTTCATGGGCGACGCGCAACTGAACGTCCAGGCCGGGCTGCGCCTCGACCTTCTCCACGACGGATCCTCCTGGTTCTCCGGCGTGCGAGATGAGGTGCTGCAGCCGCGGCTCAACGTCGAGCTCATGCCGCGGCCCTGGCTGCGGTTACGAGGCGGCTGGGGTCATACCGCGAAGATCCCGCCGCTCGCCCTGCTCTTCCCGGCGCCCCAGTACTTCGACCTGGTCAACGTCAACTGGTACACCGAGGACCCGGCGGAGCGGCTGGCTGTCCTCACGACCTTCATCAGAGATCCGACGAACCGGAAGCTCGGGTTCGCGGTAAGCAAGAAGGCCGAGCTGGGCTTCGAGCTGGGAGTCGGCGGATCGGTCATCTCGCTGGTCGGGTACCATGAGCGGCTCGAGGACGGACTCGGGATCCGGGGCCAGCCGGGCTTCGTCCCGCGCGACCACTATCAGCTGACCGACTCGACGATCGGGACGGGCCAGCCGCCCGAGATCATCGAGCCGCCGTTCAGGACCGACACCGTGCCGGTGCTCATCGACCTCCCGGACAACGTCTACACGATCACGAGCCGAGGACTCGAGCTGATCGCCTCGCTGCCCGAGCTGCGCCCGCTCAGGACCCGGCTCGAGGTCACCGGATCATGGGTGAGCACGGAGAAGAAATCGGATGCCCTCTTCTTCGGCACCCAGCAGGCGTTCACCGACTTCCAGCTCCAGAGCGCCATCCCGCGCACGCCCTACTGGGAGGGCATCACCGAGACCGGCGAGCGGATGCTGTTCCTCTACCGCCTGATCCACCACCAGCCCCGGCTCGGGCTGGTGATCACGGCGACCGTCCAGCACGACGCGATCGAGGAAGTCAACGACCTCGCCGCTACCGACACGCTATCGTTCGCCGGCTACGTGACGCGCGATGGCCGGCTGGTCCCGGTACCGGAGAGCGAGCGGGCGGACCCCGAGTACGCCGACCTGCGGCAGCCGCGGAAGGGGGTGTTGGCGACCCCGGAGGGCGCGCCCGCCGACTGGTTGCTCAGCGTCCAGGTGAGCATGGCGCTGCCGCTCGAGGGTCAGTTGCGTTTCTGGGCGTTCAATCTGCTCGACAATCGGGGATCGTTCCCCGAGGGGGCCGTGCGGTGGCGCCACTACCCGCCGATGCGGTTCGGGGTCGAGCTCACGCTACCGACCAGGACGTTCCTCAAATGGTAAGCGCCGGCCGTTCCACCGTTCGCTGCGCCCTGCGGGTGATCGCTGCCGTGGCGACGGTCGTTTCCGCCGCGGGGAGCGCCCACGCCCAGGCGACTGACGTGCCCGGCACGCTGAACGGCGACGCCCTGCCCGAATGGCTCCGCGCCTGGAGCCCGCTCGCCACCCTGGGTAACCTGCCTCGTGAGCTGCCAGGGCGGACCGCGAGGTTCTCCAAGCTGCTCGTCCTCCCGGCGCCCCGGGTCGGCGGCTTCTGGACGGCGGGCAATCCGGCGAGCCTCCCGTTCGAGGTCGGCGAGTCGCAGGCGCAATTCGGGTTCGGGTTGCTGGACACCTCAGGCGAATGCCGGCGACCACTCGATGCCGGGGAGGTCTCGCGCCGCCGGTTCTCGGGCTTCGGCTGGGGCGAGCTGGGCGAGCGAGGCGGCGTCATCGGGCGCGTAGTCGTCGAGCGGACGAACCTGAAGGGGGGCGCGTTCGCCAACGTGCTCCAGCCTTACGTCAGCAACCCGTTAATCGTGGTCGACACGTTGGGCCACGAACTGGGCCGCACGGCGACAGCGCTGGAGGGCGCCGGCGGCTGGCGGATCGGCCGGCTGGGGCTGGGGCTCGCCCTCGGCTACGAGGCCGCCGAGACGCGGACCATAGCCTCATCCGTCCCGCGGCTGAACCGCAGCTCGACGCCCGGGGTCGCCGGCGGCGTCGCCTACGAGATCCGCGGGGACGGGCGCCTGCGCGTGGGCGTTCAGGGCCGCTGGCGCCGGACCGTCGAGTTCATCCAGCTCTATCGGGTGGTGGAGCAGCCGCGCGTCTACCAGCTCGAGGGCTACGCCGAGCCCGAGCCCCTCGAACCCGGGCAAGCGTACGTCCGGCGCCTCGAGCGCGCGGCGTGGGCCCTCGACCTATCGGTCACCGGCCGCGTCCTCGGCACGACCATGGCGCTGTTCGCGCGGACCGAGCAGATGAAGGAATCCCAGTTCAGCCGCACGGATATGAACGACCCGCCCTCCGACCGTTGGAACGCCGATGGCTGGACGGCGGGCGGCGCGTTCCAGCGGACGATGTACGGCAACCGGCTGTTGCTCACCGCCACGGCCCGCTACTCGACGCTCTCCGGCGAAACCCACCGCTGGGATCTGGAGGACGTCACATTCGTATCGGACGAGAAGCAGTTCGACGCGAGCCTGGAGGTCAGGGTCCTGGCTTGGCCGGGCTGGCAGGCGGCGAGCCGCCTGAGCCTCGTGCGCGAGGACCGGACCCGGCGCGACCTGCTGGGCCAGGCGCGCTCCGACATCCGCAGCTGGGAGCCGGGCGCAAGTGTGGAGGTCGCGCGCTGGCTGGGGAATAGGTTCGCGCTTTCGGCGGGCGCGCTGTTGGCCGGCTACTCGCCGTCGGGCGGCATCCCGTTGCGATCGGCCATGGGCCCGGTCTTCCAGAAGTACGTAGCCCCGGAGCTCGCCCTCCACGTCACCGGCGCCCGGGTGACGAAGCTGCTGCTGGGCGGCCGCTGGCAGGCGACGGCGGGCCTCGCCTTCTGGGCGCACGGCGAGTACGCGTCGCTCACTCCGAAACACGGCTACCGCAGCATTCCCGCGGAGCCGAGCGGCAACCGTTCCGGGTGGACGCTGGACATCGGCGCGCTCCTGTCTCCAGCGCCCTGAGGAGTGTGAAGCTGTGCGAGCCGCAGGGGAGCAGCGTGATCGGTGTCCCTGTGGGCGCGAGTTGCGGAACTCCTCGCGCGGGCACAGAATACTCCATGTTGACGCCACTGCCCCGACGCGGCTCACCAGGTAGGCGCCTAGCGTGAACCGCTTCGCCCGATCCACCACAATCTCGGTGCTTCTGCTGTCCGCCATTCTGGCTTCGGCCGGGCACGCTCATGCCCAGACCACGGCGACGGTGAGCGGCCGCGTGACCGATGGCGGCGGAGCCCCCGTCAGCGGCGCCGCGCTGGAGATCCGTGACTTGTCAACGGGTCAGACGGTTACCGGGATGACCGACGATGAGGGACGCTACCACCTGCCGAACCTGAGGCCGGGCGGCCCCTACGCGGTCAGCGTCTCGGCGCTGGGCTTCGCTGCCGCGGTCCGCGAGCGCCTCTACCTGGTTATGGGTCGGACCCTGCGTCTCGACTTCGAGCTGACCACGGAACCGATCGAGCTCGAGGCGCTGCAGGTCGATGTGCGACCCGACCCGGTGTTCGATGCGGCGCACATGGGCGCGGTGACGGTCCTCGACAAGGAGATCGTGACGAAGCTGCCATCGCTGTCGCGCAACTTCACCGAGTTCGCCGAGCTGTCACCGCATGTCAAAGTCGAGGACGAGCGGATATCGGTCGCCGGCCAGAACGACCGCTTCAACGCCATCCAGATCGATGGCGCGCTGAGCCAGGACGTCTTCGGGCTGGAGAGCAGCGTACCCGGCGGCGAGGCGAACGCCAAGCCGATCCCGCTGGACGCGATCGAGCAATACCAGGTGCTGGTGGCGCCGTTCGACGTCCGCCAGTCGGGCTTCACCGGCGGCGTGCTGAACGCGGTGACCCGGAGCGGCACCAACCGCTGGAGGGGCTCGGGCTTCGGGTTCTATCGCGACCAGAACTTCCTCGGTGACCTGACCGTCGACGATGTCTCGCAGAAGCCGGAGACGTTCGAGAACTACCTCTTCGGCCTGACGTTCGGCGGCCCGCTGCTGACCGATCGGGCGCACCTGTTCGTGGCGGCCGAGATGGAGCGCCGGCGCCGGCCGACCATCGGGTTCAACCTGGGAACCGACGACCCGGTGCGCGCCGGCCTGTCGCCGGACTCGGCGCAGCGTAACCTCGACATCCACCGCGATATCTACGGCCTCGACAGCGGCGATTACACCGTGGTGACCCTGCCGAACGACCTGGCCAACATCTTCGCGCGGCTCGACGTGCAGCTCGACCCGTCGAACCGGTTCGTGCTGCGACACAATTACGTGAGCGGGCTGAACGAGCCGGGCCCGAACCGCGCGCCGTTCGACGCCTACGAGTTCTCTTCCTACGCCACGACCATCGACCATACCTCCAACTCGACGGTCTTCCAGCTGCTCTCGCGCCTCAGCCCCAGGATCTCGAACGAGCTCCTCGTCAACTACCAGGCGATCAGCGACCGGGTCGATCCGCTGGCGGCCTACCCGCGGATCGAGGTGGACATCGCCAGCGAGCTGGCGGGCCAGGAGCTGAGGCGCCGCGTGCGGACCGGCGCCGAGCTCGACGCCCACGCCAACCGGCTGGATCAGGACATCATCCAGGTGACCGAGAACCTGAGCGCCGCCGTCGGCCGCGGGCAGGTGCTGTTCGGGGTCTCCGGCGAGCACTTCCGGATCAAGCGGCTGTTCCTGCCGGGCTCGCTCGGCGCCTACCAGTTCGACAGCCTGGCCGGTCTCGAGGCCAACCTGCCGGCGCGCTATGACATCGTCGTGCCGTTCACGGACGTCGCCGACCCGGCGGTCCGCTTCTCGGTCCTGCAGCTGGCCGCGTACGCGCAGCGCGAGGAGGCGCTGTTCGACGAGCGGCTGACCCTGCGCTACGGGATCCGGGTCGACTTTCCGCTGATCCTCGATGAGCCGCGGGCGAACCCCGAGGTCGAGAACGTCTTCGGCCTACGCACCGACCGGATGCCGCCGGCGGACCCCCTGTTCTCGTGGCGCGTCGGGTTCAACTGGCGCACCGGCGCCGAGCGGCGTACCCAGCTGCGGGGCGGCGTCGGCACGTTCACCGGCCGGCCGCCCTTCGTCTGGCTGTCGAACGCCTACGCCAACAGCGGTCTCGAGAGCGTCTCGCTCACCTGCCTGGGCGCGAACGCGCCGGGTCTGGACCCGAGCGGCGCGCCGCCGACCCAGTGCCTGGACGGGTCCGGCCCCGAGGCGGGCACGCCGACGATCAACGTCTTCGATCCCCACTTCCGGTTCCCACAGGATCTGAAGATCTCGCTGGGGATCGACCAGGATCTGCCGTTCGGCCTGGTGGGCTCGCTCGAGTGGCTCTACACGAAGGCGATGAACCAGATCGCCCTCGAGGACCTGAACATCGGCGCGCGGGTCGCGGACCCCCGGCACGAGGACGGCTACAGCTACGGCTTCGGCTACGACGTAAGACACCACTACGGCACGCCGACGTTGGAGGGCTTCGCGCCCAACCGTGTCTCGGACGCCTTCGGGCCGGTGATCCTGGTGAAGAACAGCGCGAACGACTACTCGTGGACCCTGAGCCTGCAGCTGCGGCGCGAGTTCTCGGACCGCGCCGCGCTCTCCGCCGCTTACTCCTACAACCGGTCCGGCGACGTGCGCGGCCTGGCCTCGAGCGACGCCACGTCGAACTTCGGCCTCAACCCGACCTTCACCGACCCCAACGATCCCGATCTGCGGCCGGGTACCTTCGATCGGCCGCACAAGGTCGTGGTCTCCGCCTGGGCGCGCCTGTTCGAGCGCTTCGGCGGCACCGAGATCACGCTCATCTATGTGGGACAGTCGGGCCGCGCCTACTCGTACGTCTACGCCGACGACGTCAACGGAGATGGATATCCGGGGGGCGGCCGGCTACTCGACCACACGAACGATCTCGTCTCCGTACCGTCCGGTGTGTTTGTTTTCCCGGGGTCGATCGCCACCCAGATGCTGATGGAGCAGCTGATCGAGCTGGAGGAATGCCTGCAGGCCAGTCGCGGGCGGATCCTGCCGCGCAACGCTTGCCGTACGCCGTGGAGCGGCCGGCTCGATCTTCGCGTATCCCAGACCGTCCGCGCCGGTCGCGGGAGCGTTCAGATCGTCTTCGACCTGCTCAACCTTTTGAACTTGTTGAACGACGACTGGGGCAGGGTGGAAACGATCACCGATCCGACCGTCCCCCTGCTGCGGTTCGGTGGACGGGTGAACGAGAGCGGTGAGATGCGGCCCCCGATAGCCGAGGATCCGATGCAGGTGGTCTACGCGGGCCCGGCCCGCCTGGACCCGCAGACCGGCCTGGCACGGGCCGCCCTGCCTTACAGCCCCGCGGTTCCGGGGTCGCAGTGGCAGGCGCAGTTGGGGCTGCGGGTCAGCTTCTAGTCGCCGTTCGACGTTCCGCTCTCGGCGTCTAGCGAACGACTACCTGGCGGAGAAGAAGGTGTTCGCCGCCCAGGTGAGGATCACCAGCAGGACGACCCCCGAAGCGATGCTCCAGATGATGAGCTTCTTCTCCACCGGGAGAAGCGGCTCGTATTCCATCTTCTCCAGCTCGTCGGCGAGGCGCGGTCCTTCGTTATCTTGCATGCTCCCCTCCTAGCCGCCCACCACGGGCGGAGTCACGCCGTGGAAGAAGACCCACGAGATCAAGAGGCCCACCCAGATGATGAACCCGAAGAGACAGATGGCGTAGACGGCGGCCAAGCGGCCGATCCCTTCCTCCCACAGCTTGCGGAAGTTCGACACCACGCCGATGGCGAAAAACGTCATCGCGAAGAACAATTGCCTGAAGACGTTCGCCTCGCTGGAGGCCGCCTTCGCCGCGTCGAGCAGACCCGGGATAGCGGCGCCGATCGCCAGGGCGAACAGGAAGGTCAGGACGTAGCCGAGTACGAACTTGGGGAACCGCTCCCAGATCTCGACCATGCGGACTCTTTCGCCGGGCTTTCTGTCGATGACGGTGACCCAGAGCACGGCGAGCAGGAAGGCCCAGACCCCGATGAAGACGTCGATGAACACCTTCACCGTGGTGGCGACCATGAGGATCCACCCCTCGACCCACTCGACCCCCACGACCTCGATCGCCTTCGCCCGGACGAGCGCGTCGGTGATGGCGCCCGAGGCCACCGCCGCTCCATCGGTCTTCACCGCCAGTCCCATCCAGGCGCCGGCGACCATCGGTTCCTCGAACAGGAAGATCTGAGCGGCGAAGGGCAGTATCACGAGCTCGACGACCGCGAACACCACCACGAGCGACGAGACCATGATCGGGATCACCGGGCGGGCGCGAATGGCGGCTCCCGTGGCGATCGCCGCCGATACCCCGCAGATCGAGATCCCCGAAGCCAGGGGGGCCGCCCATTCCTTGCTGAACTTGAAGTACTTGCGGGCGACGAAATAGACCACCGCCCAGTAAATCAGATAGGCCACGACGATGGCGCAGAGGCCCAGGAAGATGATCGCTCTCGCCAGCCCCAGGGCGTCAACGGCCTTCACGCCGAGACCCAACCCCATGATCACGATGGCGGTCTTGATGAAGAGCTCGGGCCGGGTCGCCTCGGCGATTCGCTCTACCGTCTTGGGGAAGAAGTTCCCCACCACCAGCCCCACCAGCAGCGCGAAGATGTAGCCCGCCTCCCCGGTGAGGTTCATCGACCAGCCGATCCCCAACGCATCCAGCTTGTCGGGGGTCGCGGCGATGTAGGCGTAATGGCCCACAAACCAGCAGATGTACGAGACGATGAAGATGACCGTGAACCCGACCGCGAAACGGCGAACGTCCGCCTCCAGCGCCTTCGCCGCGGCCGTCATGATCAACAGAAGGAAGATGAAGGTGAGGACCAGGGATAATACTCCGCCCAGGCCGGCATAACCCTCGGAGACCGGCTGCAGGGCCTGGCCGACGGAGGCCCACACGTTGGTCTTCACCGCCCAACCCAGGATATCGGCACCCAAGAGGAGCCCCACAGCCAGCGCGGAGATCAGAAGCCCGATCCACAACGACATCCAATCTTCGCTCTTCAGCAGGGACCGCAGACCACTCATGCCGCAACCCCTTTCAGGCAGAGCGGGGCGCTGGGAAACGACACCGCCGCTGGTGAACGGGCTCGCACGAGGGAAGTGTCCCCAGATGAGAATGGGGTGGGAGGGCCCCGTCGGCAACCGTTGACGGTGGCCGGCGGGAGCGTTGACGCCCCAGGCGTCTTGACGTATCTTGACATGTCAGGACACCGAGCGCGAGGTTCTCGATGGCCGCTGTTAAGATCAGCTCCAAAGTGGACGAGTCGGTCTGGAACGAACTGAAGGCACTGGCTCGCGATTCGCACCGCAGCATCTCCGGAATCCTCACCGAAGCGATCCGCGAGTACGTCCGTCGGCGGCGCGTGCGCCCGGACGTGCTGCGGCACCTGGAGGACTCGATGGCCGAGAACGAGAAGCTGGGTCGCCTGCTTGCCGAGTGACACGGTCCTTCATCTGACGCTCGACGAAGTCCTGGCGATCCACGAGCGTCTGGTCGACCGCTTCGGCGGGCTGGGCGGCGTACGGGACCTCGGCCTGGTGGAGAGCGCGCTCTACCGCCCCCAGACCGGATATTATCGAGACATCGCCGAGATGGCGGCGGCGCTTTTCGAGTCGCTGCTGATGAACCACCCCTTCATCGACGGGAACAAGAGGGTGGCCTTCTTCGCCACCGACGTGTTCCTGCGGCTGAACGGCTGGCGGCTGCAGGTGGACCCGGACGAGGCGCACGCCTTCCTGATCGGGCTGCTCGACGAGGGGCGCTGCGACTTCGCAAAGAGGTTGCCCTGGATCCGCGACTCTCTGGTACGTCCATGAGCGGTGCAGCAAGAGTATCTCCGGGCAGACACCTAAGTCGAACTACCCGACCTTCCCTGCGCCCCCAACGCGGCGAGGCGACCAGCGGCTTCCTTTAGCGTTTCGATCGTCTTGCAGAAGGCGAACCGCACCTGCGTCCGTCCGTCCGCCGGATGGCTGTAGAAGCTGGAGCCGGGCACCGAGGCGACGCCGTACTCGCGGGTCAGCCAGACGGCGAACTCGTTATCGGGCAGGTCGCTGAGCTCGGAAAAGTCGGCCAGTATGTAGTAGGAGCCGGCGGGCGGCCGGCAGGAGAACCCGGCGGCGCTGAGCCCGTCGTACATAACGTCGCGGCGGCGGCGGTAGTCGTCGGCGAGCTCTCTATAATAGGACGCGTCGAGCCCTTCTATGCCGGCGGCGACCGCTTCCTGTAGCGGTGCCGGCGCGCCGACGGTGAGGAAGTCGTGGGTCTTCTTGATGGCGTCGGCGAGCGTGGGCGGCGCGACGATGGTGCCAATCCGCCAGCCGGTGATGCTGAAGGTTTTGGACGCGCCGCTCACCGTCACGGTCCGCTCGCGCATCCCTCCGATAGTCGCGATGGGCACGTGCTCGCCTTCGTACAGGATGTGCTCGTAAATCTCGTCGGTGAAGCCGATGGCGTCGTGCTCGATGCAGAGTCGGGCGATCGTCTCCAGCTCGTCGCGCGCGAACACGTGGCCGGTCGGGTTGTTCGGTGTGTTGATGATGATCCCGCGGGTGCGATCGCTGAACGCGGCGGCCGTCGCGTCGAGGTCGGGGCCACCGTCGGCGCGGGTCGGCACGAACACCGGCTTCGCACCACACAATATCGAGTCGGGCCCGTAGTTCTCGTAGAACGGCTCGTAGATGATGATCTCTTCGCCGGGATCGACCAGCGCCAGCATCGCCGACGCCATCGCCTCGGTGGCGCCGCAGGTCACGACTATCTCGCGCTCGGTATCCACCTCCATCGCGTAGAAGCGCCGGTACTTCTCGGCCAGCGCCTTCCGCAGCCGCGGCGTGCCCCAGGTGATGGCGTACTGGTTGATGTCGGCGCGGATCGCCTCGACCGCCGCCTCCTTCAGCAGGTCGGGCGCCGCGAAGTCGGGAAAGCCCTGGGCGAGGTTGATGGCGCCGTGCTGGTTGGCGACCCGGGTCATCTCGCGGATCACCGACTCGGTGAACGTGTGCGTTCTTTGAGCTGTGCGCATGTTCTTTCTAGTAGCTGTCCAGTCCCGTCTTCGCGGCCGCGATCCCGCCCTTCTCATCCACCAGCATCAGCAGCACGAAGCCGACGACGAAGAACGCGATGATCGAGGCCATTGCCGTCCGATGACTCTCGGTAGCGGCGACGACGGCGCCGTAGGTGAACGGCCCGGCCACGGAGGCGAGCTTGCCGGAGAAGGCGAAGAAGCCGAAGAACTCACCCTGCTTGGCCTCCGGAATCATCACACCCAAGAGGCTCCTGCTCGCCGCCTGGTTGGGCCCCACCATCAGGCCGATCCCCACGGCGGCGACCCAGAACCCGGTGCGCGTCGGGGCCGTGGCGCCGATGACCGCAGCGATGGTAAGGACGACGAGCGTGATCGCGATGGTCCACTTGCCGCCGATCCAGTCGTTGACGAAGCCGAGAGCGAAGGCGCCGACGGCGGCGCAGACGTTGAGCGTGATCCCCAACTTGATGACGTCCGCCGTCTCCATGCCGAACACGGCGCTGGCGTAGATGGCACCCATCGCGAAAATCGTGACCAATCCGTCGTTGTAGATCAGGCGGGCGACGAGCAGCTTGGCCGCTTCGCGATAGCGTCGCAGATGACGGAACGTATCAGCGACACGCACGAACCCTTCCCTGATGTAGGCTCGGCCCACCTTGTGGGCGGGTCTGGCCCGCTCGCGGAGGTAGAGGAAGATCGGCACGGAGAACACGGCGTACCAAGCGACGACCAGCAGGTTGGTCGACCGCACGTTCAGGTAGCCGTCCTCGGGCAGCCACGATTCGACCATCAGCAGCGCGATGACCAGAGCGACGAGGCCGCCGATGTAGCCCAGTGCCCATCCGTAGCCCGAGATGCGGCCCATGTTCTTCGAGTCGGCGATCTCGGGGAGGAAGGCGTTGTAGAACGCCTGTGTGCCTTCGTAGCCGACGTTCGCCACGATGAAGAGGACGGCGGCCAGCGTCGCCATCCCCGGCCCCATGAAGAAGAGGAGCGCCGTGAAGACGAGCGTGTGGATCGTGGCCACGAGCAGGAAGGTCTTCTTGCGAGCCGACGAGTCGGCCATAGCACCCAGCACCGGCATCGACATAGCGATGATGATCGCCGAGATGTTGACTGCACGCGTCCAGATCACGGTGCCCGCGACCTTGTCGCCGACGATCACACGAGTGAAGAACTCGCTGAAGATGAAGGTGACGATGAGCGTGGTGAACGCCGAGTTGGCGAAGTCGTAAAGACACCACGACCAGATCTCGCGACGCCGCACCGGCGGTGCGACGACGTCCGTTCCACCTACCCCTGTCCCGTTGCTCAGGTGGGCGGCCGCGCCGCCGCCGTTCGCGCCTCCTGCTCCCTGCTCCATTCGGCCTCCAGTTCGTCAAGCTGTGCGGCCAGTACCGAGCGCTGGTGCGCCAACCGCTCGCGCAGCCAGGGCCGGCGAACGACCTGGAAGAAGAGCTTCACGTCCTCCCAGACTTCCGCTCGGCGATGCCGCCAGGCCAGGGCGGCGAAACCCAGGGGTGGCAGCCCCAGCGCCGTGAGGACGGCGGCCAGCGGGCCGGCGGCCCAGCCGGCCAGCGCGATCCACCCCAGATAGGTCACGGGGTAGGCCACGATACCGCTCAGCAGCTTGACCGTGGCGACGCTCTCGATCGCGGGCTTCACTGACCGGCCGACAAGTCCGGTCACGAAGAAGGCAAGATACCACGCGATCGTCCCCAGCGCCGCCAGCGGCAGGCCCAGGCCCAGCACGAACCCTTGACGCAGGACGTAGCGGACCACGCGTCCCGTCTCGTATCGATCCGGCACGTCCGCCTCGCCGCTCCCCAACCGCTCCAGCCGACGGCGGTACCCATCCAGCGAGCCTGTGAGCCGCTTGTAGTGTTCCGGGTCGGCGACCCGCAACCAGGCGAAGAGGCCGGCGAAGCGTTGCAGGCGCGGCAGCCGTGCCCCGAGCGGCTCGCGCTGACGCGGGCGGGCCAGCCCCCGGGCCCGGGCGTAGAGCACATCCGCAGTCTCCACCAGCCGGCGGTCCGACTCGTCCGCCAGGTTGAGAGTCTGTCGTTCCAGGCTGCAGGCGATCGCCGCGGTGAGCGAGCGGACCGCGGCGGGCCGGTCGGCCTCATAGGCGCGCCGCCACTCGGCGACGACGATGGGCTCGCCGGTGCCGGCGACGACGCGGCTGCGGAAGCGATGCTTGCGGTGGTAAGTGAGCCCGACCGGTACGACCCGGACCCCGAGCCGCCAGCCGGCGCTCTCCTCCGCCGCCAGCGTCATCCGCGCGGCGCCCGTCTTCAGCGGCGCCAACCCCGGCGCCGTGCGGCTCCCACCCTCGGGAAAGGTCAGCAGCGTGCCGCCGGCGCGCAGCGTCTCGGTCGCCTCCTGGAACGCCAGCTTGTTCCGTCCCAGCAGCTCCGGGTCGTCCTGGACACGGTAGAGGGGCAGCGAGTCGACGGACCGCAGCACGTGCCCGAAGAAGGGGATCTCGAACAGGGGCGCCTTGGCCAGGACACGGACGCGCCGCTCCGCCGCCTTCAGCGCCAGCAGCGGGTCGAGCAGCATGTTGGGGTGGTTGGTGACGATGAGGACGGGGCCGTCGGGCAGGCCGGGGCCGACGCGCTCGAACCGGTAGTAGACGCCGGCGGCCCAGACGGCGGCCCCTACAACGGCGCGACCGAGGGCGCCCACTGGGGTTTCGGGTTGGGAATTCGGGAATCCATGACTGATCGACTAATAGAGCAATTGAACACTCGAGTGAAGAACCGATTATCGTTAGCGAGCCGCTCCGGCGTCGCCGAGCCTGCCCCACCGCGTGGCAGATCGTCCCTGAGCCACCCGCCCGGTCCTCTGGTACGGGCGCCATCGACCCCGTTAAGTTGCAGGGGCTAGAGCGCTTAGTGGGCCGGGGCGGGGCCGCGGCGCCGGGGCACGACTTATGCCCTCATTAGTTGAGTCATCGTATGCCCATCGCGCAACCTGCGGCCCAATGACAGGGCCGATCAGCTCGCCGGGTCCCGTGGCGAGCGATTCGAAGAGGCCAGCCGCCAAAGGAGGCAATGATGTCGCTTAAGGACAAACTGGGAGAAAAGATCGATGCTTGGCGCCCGCGGACGACCAAGCTGCTCAAGGAGCACGGTGACGTGAAGATCAGCGACGTCACGATCGCCCAGGCGATCGGCGGCGCCCGCGGCGTTCGCTGCCTGGTCACCGACATCTCGTACCTCGACCCCAACGAGGGCATCCGGTTCCGCGGAATGACGATCCCCGAGACGCTGGAGGCGCTGCCCAAGGTCCCCGGCTCCGAGATGCCATACGTCGAGGGCCACATCTGGCTGCTGCTGACCGGCGACGTGCCGACTGAGAAGGAGGTCAAGGAGCTGGCCAAGGATCTGCAGAAGCGGGCCAAGGTACCCAGCTACGTTTGGGACGTGCTGCGCGCCATGGAAGAGGACTCGCACCCGATGGCGATGTTCTCGACGGCGATCGTGGCGATGGAGCGGGAGTCGGTCTACCGGCAGGCGTACGACAAGGGGCTCGGCAAGATGGACCACTGGCAGCCGACGCTGGAGGACGCGCTCAACCTGTGGGCCAGGCTGCCGCACGTCGGCGCCTTCATCTACCGCCTGAAGTACAAGGACGACAAGCAGATCGATCCGGATCCCAAGCTCGACCTGGGCGGCAACTTCGCCCACATGATGGGGATCGAGCAGCCGTACGACGACGTGGCGCGGCTGTACTTCATCCTGCACTCGGACCACGAGAGCGGGAACGTCAGCGCCCACACCGGGCATCTGATCGCCAGCGCGCTGTCCGACCCCTACTACGCGATGTCCGGCTTGGTCAACGGACTGGCCGGTCCGCTGCACGGTCTGGCGAACCAGGAGGTGCTACGCTGGATCCAGGGCGTGATGGAGCAGATGGGTGGCAAGATCCCCAGCGAGGACGAGATGAAGAAATTCGTCTGGGACACGCTGAACTCGGGTCAGGTGGTTCCGGGCTTCGGTCACGCGGTGCTCCGCAAGACCGACCCGCGTTACACCGAGCAGCGTAACTTCTGCCTCAAGCATCTGCCGGACGATGCGATCTTCAAGTACGTGGACCTCTTGTACAAGGTCGTGCCGCCGATCCTCGAGGAGCAGGGCAAGGCGAAGAACCCGTGGCCGAACGTCGACGCGCAGTCGGGCGTCATCCAGTGGTACTACGGTCTGCGGGAGTACGACTTCTACACGGTGCTGTTCGCCATCGGCCGCGCGCTGGGCGTCCTGTCGAACATCGTCTGGGACCGCGCGCTCGGCTACCCGATCGAGCGGCCGAAGTCGGTGACGACGGCGATGCTGGAGGAGGCTGCGGCCGGCAAGTAGTCACTTACCGGAAGCCGGTATGGCAAAGGGATGCCTTCGGGCATCCCTTTTGTCTTATGTGGGGCTGAGGGTGCTCTTCTATTCCGTCACCTCGAACCACTCCGAATCGCCCAGCCCCGGCTCTTTCTTGATCACCTGCTGCAGCGCATCGATGACGCGGGCCTCGAACCAGACGTCCTGCTGCTCGGCGAGTAGCTCGAGCGCAGCCTGCACCGTGTACGCCTGGCGGTGCGGTCGCACTTCGGTCAGCGAAGCGAAGTGCTCGGCGAGTCCGAGGATCTGCGAGGCGAGCGGGATCTCTCTCAGGCCTTCGGGATAGCCGGAGCCGTCCAACCGCTCGTGATGCTGACCGATATAGCTCACCGCTCGTGCCAGGTGCGGTAGCGGCTTCAGGATGTCGACGCCGAGCTCGACATGCTCCTGCACGGTGCGGTACTCCTCTTCGCTGAGCGCGCTCTGCTTGTGGGTGATCGAGTCGGGGATCGCGATCATGCCGAGGTCGTGCAGCAGGCCGGCGGTGCGCAGGTCATCGACGTCGCGATCCTCGAAGCCCATGTGGATCGCCATCCTCGAGCAGAGCCGCGCCACCCGCTCGCTATGACCCTTCAGGTACGGGTCCTTCGCCTCCATGGCGCGGACCAGCGTCGAGAGCGTAGCGACCGTGACGATCTCGAGCTGCTGCGCCTGACGCTGCACCTCCTCCGTGCGCCGCCCCACCTCTTCGCGCAGCCAGAGCTCGAGCTTGTGCCTGTAGTCGGCCTGGGCACGGCGCCGCAGCGCCCGGGTCACCGATTCGACCAGCCCCTCGGCGGTGATCGGCTTCTCGAGGTAGTCGTCGACGCCCAGCCGCAGCGACTCGATGGCACTCTCGGTGGTAGCTGCGCCGGTCAGCACGATGATCGCCAGGCTGGGGTCCTCCTCCAGCGCGTGGCGGATCAGCTCCATCCCGTCCATGTCGGGCATCACGATGTCGGCGATCATCAGCGCCGCGCCCGCCGCCGAGATGCGCTCCAGCGCCGCCTGTGCCGACTCGAACGCCTCGACGGGATAGCCCTCGTCCTTGAGCGCCTTCTCTAGGAAGGTCAGGACCGAAGGCTCATCGTCGACGACAAGGATGGGCGTATCCTCGGGCGCCGGTGGGCCGCCCGCTACCGGTGGCTGCTGCTCGGAGGCTGCAGGATTCCAGTCCATCCTCAGATCGGATTCTCGTCGCTGCTGCTGTCGGGAAACCCGCCGGACCTGTGTCTTGCTCCCGGGTCCGGTCCTAGGGCTGCCTGAGTTACACCGCCCGCCTGCCCGAAGGTCCGATGGTTCGGTGGCCGGTGGCCGGTAACTCCCAAGTTGGCAGTTCCCAATTACCGGCTACCGGCTACTGGTCACCGGTAACCGCTTCAGCAATCCTCCGCCTCTGCCCTTCCGTCAACATATCCCGGGCGACGACGTCGCGGACGATGCGGGCGACGAACGAGTAGCCCCGAGAGTCAGCGGTCAGCCAGCGCTGCCACTCGAGCTCGTCGAGTGCCCCGGCCAGCGCTGCCGGCTCGAGCCCGGTGGCGCGCTGCAGTGTCCCCAGGTCGGTCCGATCGCCGAGGACCGAAGCGGCGGCGAGCGCTGTCTGCGCGTCCTGCGAGAGGCGACGATAGCCGACGCGGACCGCGGCGGCCACGGCGTCGGGCAGTTCGCCGGGCAGCGTTTGGTCGAGGGTCTTGAGCGGCTCGGGCCAGGCGCCTCCCGCGGTATCGAGGTCGAGGCCGAGGGCGACGGCGTGGAGCAGCTCGACGGCGAGCAGGGGCAGGCCGGCGGAGTCGGTGGCGACACGGCGCGCGACGCGGTCGAGCGACACGTCGTCGTAGGCCGGGAGTGCCCAGCGGGCCAGCGCACGCAGCGCCTCGACGGAGAGCGGCCCCAGACGGAGGGCGACGCCCCGCAGCTCGCGGCCGATATGGGCGCGTAGCTCCTCCAGTTCGGAACGCTCCGGGTAGGAGGCTGCGGCGACGAGCAGGAAGACCGGCGCCCGCTCCAGGTCACGGAGCAGCGCACCCAGCGCCAGCAGCGAGTCGCGGTCGAGCCAATGGGCGTCGTCTACGAACAGGAAGACGGGCCCTTCGTCGGCGACCGGACGCAGCACGTCGGCCAGTGCCCGGCCGAGCTTGAGATCGTCGCCGCCGTCAGTCGCGCCGAACCGCTCGGCCCACTCGGGCAGCCGCGCGGCGAACGCCGCGATGGCCGTCTGCGGTGCGTCCGCCATCCCCGGCGCATCGAGATCGATGCCGCGCGCCAGAGCCAGGATCCCACTCCACGCCTCGTCAGCATCGGCCTCAACGGCGCGCGCCGTTGCTACCGCCGCGCCGTCCAGCCGGGCACGGGCCAACAGCTCCTCCGCCAGCCGCGTCCTACCGGTACCGGGGTCGCCCTCGATGACGCCCAGCGCTGCACGCTCGCCTTCCCTGCAGGCGCTCCACCCGTCGAGCAACTGGGCCAACTCGCGCTCGCGGCCCACCAGCGGTACGCGCCGCGACTCGGCTCCTTCCTCCTCGCGCCCGGCCACCGCCTCGGGCAGCTTCCAGGTCCGCTCGCGCCGCACCCGCTCGGCCAACGCCTGGATCTCCTCGTCCGGCTCGATCCCGATCTCCTCCTCGAGCCGGGCGGTGAACGCATCGTAGAGCGCCAGCGCGGCGGCGCGCTCTCCGGCGATGGCGGTGGCCCGCATCGCCGCGGCCGCCGCTATCTCCGACGTCGCGTCCAGCGCCAGCGCCCGCTGCGCCACGGCCGCCGCCTCGCGAACCTCACCGTTGTCGGTCAGCTGATCCGCCAGGTTGACCAGCGCCTCCACCGAGCGACCCCGCAGCGCCGTCCGCTCCGCGTACAGCCAGTCCTCGAACTCGGAGCAGCCCGGCACGCTGAACCCTTCCATGAACTCGCCGGCGATCAAACCCGCCGCGCCGCGCCAGTCCTCGTCCTCGAGCAGCTCGTCCAGCCGCTCCACGTCCAGGTCGACGACTTCCGGCGACAGCCTGACCTGGCCGCCCTCGCTCTCCAGCCCCTCGGCGCCGACCTGCTTGCGCAGCACGCGGATCGCCTCGTTCAGCGAATGCCGCGCCGCCGACTCGGGCTTCTCGCCCCACAACAGGCCGACGAGATGGTCCCGCGAGCGCGTTCGCTTCGGCGACCGCGCCAGGTAGACCAAGAGCGCCAAGTTCTTCCGCCAGAGCAGCTCGGCGGGCGCCGGGCCGCCGTCCACCACGATCTCAACCGGACCCAGAACTCGGCACGAGATCATCTCGGTAACCCCGAAGTAGCGAGCGTGCTCAGTTCGGGAAAACCGCCGGTGATCCACGCGTAGATCAGCAGAGCGGCGGCGGTGATCCCGAAGCTGGTCGCGAAGAAGCGGCGATAGAGTGAGATCGTAAACGGCGCGCTCGAGCTCGCCCAGCCTCGTACGTACGGCCAGAGACCCCAGGCGCACAGCACGATCGCGCAGGGCAGCATCAGCGGCACCGTCTGACCCTCCACCGCGTCGCCGGCCAGCAGGATCCCGTACGTCAGGGTCACAAACGCCAGCCCCGCCCACTCGGTTCGCGAGAGCACCGGCTCGTTACCCTCGGCGTCGGCGGAGCGGCCGCAGAAGATGAATATCGCGGCCAGAAAGATGAACGCCGCGTGCAGCTCGACGTGTCCCCAATGTTCGTCGAGAAAGTCGGCGAGCGCAAAGCCGGCGTCGCTGTCCGCGCTCACCCCGGTGATCGCGTTGGCGGCGAAGTGGACCGCGTGGCCCTGCACCATGAGTAGCAGCGCGAAGATGTAGGCGGCCCGCAGCCTCAGGCTCCTGAAGATCTTGGCCCGCAACCCCAGCTCGACATAAAGGACGATCAGGAAGAAGATGAGCAACGCGTCGGCCAGGTCCTTGAGCCCCAATCCGTTGAACACCGGCGTCGCCGGGAGGATGACGGGCAACAGATCGACCAACGCGTAGCCTACGACAAAGAAGATTATTCCGCGGGCCGGCGGCCGGCGCCAGGCTATTTCCCAGTCGCCGGCGCGAGCCGCGCGATCGCTTGAAATTAGCATCACCGACACCTCTGCGTCGCCACGCGCTGGACCAGCGCGAGTTCTTCCGCGAACCCGGCATCGGCATCGCCCCAGGCCTCGCGCACGTGGCCCAGCAGCGTGCAGGCTCGTCCCCTATCCGCCGCAATCGAGCCGCGCAGAAAGCGTCCCCAGTTCCCCAGCGCCCAATCGATCTCCCCAGCCAGCGGCAGCTCGATTCCCGGAAGACCCGGCACATCCACGGCCTCGTACCACAGATACTCACGTTCCGCCGCTTCCAACTGGTCCAGCGCCACAAACCACTGACCGCGCTTGATATGCAAAAGAGCGCGGGCGAAGGGATCGCTGAGCAGGTGTCCCGGCGACGGGGCGCCGTGTAGCTGCACCGTCCGCGTCTGGACCGCCAGCAGGCTCCGCGAGCGCTCGACCGCGTCTTCGTACTGCCCCTGCTGCGCCAACAGCACCGAATAGAGGAATTCACCCAGCGGTTCCGCCCCGCTATCGCGAGGAGCGGTCATCACCAGGCTGCTCAGACGGCGCGCCGTCGTCGTGTCACCGACGGCGAAGGCGTCGAGTGCGAGGGCCCAGTAGGCGCGAACGCCTACCGGGTCCCGGCCGGCCAGCGACTCGAGTATTTCCCTCCCACGCCGCACTTCCGCCGGGTCGACCACATCGAGATAGACGACGCGCGGCAGCACGCGCCACTCCGCGGCGAGCAGTCGAGCCTCGGGTGTATCGATGATCGCCGCCGCCACATCGAAATGGTCCAGCGCTTCGTCGATGCGGCCGAGGCCGACGAGACCGAGGCCCGCCGCCAGATGCGCCGCCGCCTGATACGAGCGTGGGATTCCCTCACCCGCCCCCAACAGCGCGCGGCCCAGCTCGACCTGTGTGCGCGGCACGTCGAAAGAGCCGGCCAGTCGCGCCAGCCGCGCCACCCAGTCGGGCTGGCCCCAGTCCGGGTCCTGCAGCAACATGGCGCGTGCTCGCCCAGCTTCCTGCGGCGCGAAGCGCTCTCTGATCGCCTGTTCGAGAAGTTGCGGCGGGTAGCTCCAGGCCTGGTCGGGCTCGGGCGCGTACTCGACCCACTGCTCCAGGTAGCGTCGCGCTTCCTCCTCGTGCCCGAGCCTGATGTTCGCCCAGATGAGGTGCACGTAGGCTAGCGCCCAGAGCGGATTGAGGTTGACCGCTTCCTCCAGTTCCGCGACGGCGCGCTCCAGTGGCTCCCCCCATAGCGGGCCGCGGTTGAACAGCTCCTCGCCGTGGAGGAAGGCGGCAAAGTGATTGAGTGGAAAGCTATCGTGCGTCGCCCGATACCTGCGCAGGCGCTCCGGCCCGGCGGGTGTCAGCTGTGCGGCCATCAACATGCTGTCGAGCACGCCCAGGTCGGCCGCGTAGTTGTCGAACAGTTGCTGGAAGTCCTTCTCGAAGGGCCCCGGCTGGCCCAGCCAGCGCCAGGCGTTGGCCAGCCGCCACCAGGCGAGGGCGAAGGTCGAATCGCGGGCGACCGACGCCAGGTAGTGCTCGACCGCCGGCTCGCCGCGTCCCCGCTCGAAGTTACTCTGGCCGTGGAGATACTCGCGCAGCGCGCCGATGTCGTCGGTCCAGCGCTGGCCTTCGTGCAATACTGTGTCGAGCTCGACCCTGACGAGCGCCAGGGCAATCGCCTTGCTCACGTCCTGCGGCCGGGCCGGTGTGACGGTTATCGTGGGGAGACCGGGAAGCGGATCGCCGCCATCATCGTAGAGCTCGAGCTCGACCTGGACGGAATCGCCCTCGCCCCACGCGGTAAGGGTGGCGAAGGCGGCCTTGCGGGCGCCGAGTGCCGCCGCGGCCCGCATCTGGGGAGGTCCACTGTCGGCGGCCGCGGCCGACTCCCACCAATCGGACGTCCTCGGCCAGGACTGAGCACTGACGCCCGGCGTGCCGACGATCTCGCTCGTCACCATGCTGGCCAGCTCGGCTCCATCGATGGGGCCGTCCCACCCGTGCACCTCGACGGGCAGGATCGCCAGGTCCCATACGGGCGGCGCTGGCGCACTCGGGCGCGTCAGCACGTAGGCAGCGATCGCGGCGATGATGACGAGCGGCGCCGCTAGCGGAGCGTACTTGCGGAACCCTGTTCGCGCGCCGGCCGGCCGGGTGAGCGCCTCGCGGAACGCGGCCGCATCTTCCCAGCGCTCGGCAGGCGTCGGGGCGAGGGCACGGCGCAGGACCGGTACGAGCCGGCTCGGCACGCCGGACCAGTCGGCCCCCTCGACGGGCGTGGCGATCGACCAGCGCACCCCGGTGAGCGCCTCGTAGATGATCATCCCGGCGGCGTAGAGGTCGCTTTGCGGAGTGGCGGACCCGGCGATCTGTTCCGGCGCCATGTAGACCGGGGTCCCCACCTGGTGCCCATCGGCGGTGAGCGGCGGCGAGTCCTCGCCAGTGGGCTTGGCGACGCCGAAGTCGCCCAGCAGGGCCCGATCGCCGACCAGGAAGATATTGGCCGGCTTCACATCGCGATGGATCACGCCACCCGCGTGCGCCGCCTCCAGAGCGCGCAGCAGGTCGGCGCCCAGCCGCACCGCTTCCTCATCGGACAGCGGTCCGCGCTCCAGCCGCTCCGCCACCGTATCCCCCTCGATCCGGTCCATCACGTAGTAGAACAGCCCGTCGACCTCACCGGCGCTGTGCACCGGGACGACGTTGGGGTGGCTGAGCTTGGCCAGGATACGGGCCTCGCGCAGGAAGCGCTCGGCGGCCGTCGCCGTCGCGAGCTCGGGTCGCAGAATCTTGACAGCCCGGTCGCACCGCAGCGTCGGGTCGCGCGCCAGGAAGATGGTGCCCATACCGCCGGCACCGAGCTCGCGCTCGACTTCGTACTGCGGGGCCAGTGCGGCCCGCAAACGCTCGAGAAGAGAACGGGACATCTACAGCAGCGGGTTGTGGGGTCAGGCCGAGTGACTGCAAAACAGGCTATCCTCTCGGCCGCCCCACGTCAACTTGGACTGCCCCTCGCTTGACTCCCACTTGACTCGGCCTCCCCAGAATGCGGCCTGCGAGCACGAGATGCGTCAAAGACCGCACAGGAGGAGGATCATGAGAAGGTTATTCGCATTCGCGCTGCTGGCCGCAGTCCTGGCCGGCTGCGACGACGACGATATTACCGGTAACGGAAAGCCCGGCGAGTTCACGGTCATGACCAGGAACATCTACGTCGGCACCGACATCGACGTCCTGATGACGGCGACGCCCGAGGAAATCCCGGCTCTGGTCGCCCAGTTGTGGGCCGAGATCCAGGCCACCGACTTCGAGGACCGTGCCGAGGCGCTGGCCGACGAGATCGCCGAGCACCAGCCGCACCTGGTCGGCCTGCAGGAGGCCTCGCTGTTCCGCCGCCAGTCGCCCGGCGACTTCCTGATCGGCAACCCGCAGCCCGCCGAGGACGTGATACTCGACCACGTGGATGTCCTGATCGCGGCGCTGGCCGACCGGGGCATGACCTACAGCGCGGTGGCCACCTCGACCGGGATGGACGTCGAGGTACCGATGGCCCTGAGCCCCACCGAGTTCGACGACATGCGGCTCACCGACCACGAGGTGATCCTGGCACGCAGTGGCGTCGGAATCGCCAACGTCGATGAGCGTAACTTCACGGTCAATCTCGAGATCCCGCTGCTGACGATCCTGCGCGGCTGGGTGGCACTGGACGCCACGGTCGGCGGCGAAACCGTACGCTTCCTGAGCACGCATCTCGAGCCGCCCGAGGTCGCACCCCAGGTCCAGCTGGCGCAGGCCGCTGAGATCATGACCGAGTTGGCCGGTGAAACCTTACCGGTGGTTGTAGTCGGCGACCTGAACTCCAACGCCGACGGCACTTCGACCACCACCTACGCCGACTTCCTAGCGGCCGGATATTCCGACGCCTGGGCGGATGCCGGTACGGGCGACGGGCTCACCTGCTGTCACGAGGACGACCTGCAGAACCCGACCGCGACCCTCGTGAAGCGGATCGACTACATCCTGCACCGCGGAGGTCTCGAGGTCGTGAGTGCCGATGTTGTGGGAGACGACCCGGCCGAGCGGACTACCGCCGGGCTCTGGGCTTCCGACCACGCCGGGGTCGTGGCGACCCTGCGATTCCAATGAGCGGTTAATCTCTGACCGCTCCCTCAGCGCCCGTGGTCCGCGCGCCTACCCTTCCCGTGCTCGGGCCGCGGGCGCAGCCACGTTAGGGCTTCTTGCGCAGGCGCCGCGGCTCGTCGCCACCGCGGACCAGCTCCTCGATCTCGCCGAGCAGCGTGTCGCTGCCCGCCTTGCTGCCGCCGAACAGACCGTCGGAGTCGGCGCGCCGCGAGGCGCCGTAGAGGTTGAGCCAGAGGTCGGCCCGCTCGCCGAAGCGCAGGATCGAATAGAATAGGCGACCGCGGCGTTCGCCGCCGAAGAAGATCTCCACCAAGGCTGCACCGATCGAGAGAGGCGCCAAGGTCACGTCGATCAGGCCGTCGAGAAACAGCTTCATCTGAAAGAGGAACAGGTCGCGGAGTATGACCCAGCGTGACACGTGACCTTCTTCCGCCGCTCTCTTGATCCTATCGCGTGTCGCTGTTGGGACCTTGGCTCGATTCTTCATCATGCTGAACCTGACGTAGCGTTAGATACGATTCCACCGGCACCCGGCCGCAGTGCGCGACCTGCGCCGCACTGGTCTTCCCGATCATTTGCGAGGAGCCCGCACCACAATACACACCGGGGCGGAAGTTGTGTCAAGCGCGCTCGCCTGCCCAACCCCGCTGCTGGCGGAACCTAGTCGTGTCCCTATGTTACGTGTGTTGTTCCCATCTCCGGCCGGCGCGGCCGTTCCTCGGTGCGCCCTCCAGGAGGCATCGAATGGCGAGCCCCAGCCGCATCACGTCCGTCCGAACCGCCCGCGGGTTGACCCGTCTTCGCCGGCGCCGCGATGTGCAGTGGCTCACCGTCTACCTCGGCGCCGCTTGGATCCTTTACGAGTCTGTGGCCCTCACCGTCGACATTTTCGAGCTGCCCGTCCTCGTCGCCCGCGTGACGGCGATTGTGCTCGCCCTCGGCGCATTCGTCTCGATTCCCCTCGCCCGCTGGTACGAGCTCACGGCCCGCGCGGTGGACCGGAAAGAAGGTGAAGACCTATTCGACGTGCCCGGCGTGCCCGATGTCCTGGAACCGGCACTGGCTAGCAGCTATCGCAAGGTCGGCCGCCGAAGCGTCATGTTGGCCGCTGCCGGCTCCGCGGTTCTCTTCCCCGGCTTCTTCTTCGTCCTCTGGAACGCATGGGCGGAAGGACACGCCGAGGTCGCGCCCGACCCGCGCATCTCGGTGGCCGTCTTTCCCTTCCGGACCAGCGGCACGGAAGCAGGCGTCGCCGGCGAAGGCATCGCCGACCTACTACTCGTCACCCTGGATGGAACGCCGGGAGTACGGGTGATGGATCCCGCGGGTTTCTGGCGGCCCTTGCGCTCGGAGCGCGGAGCACCGGCTCGGGCGCCCGAGCTGGAGGAGGCGCTCCGCTTGAGCCGCGAGGCGCCGGCGCGAAGATTTGTGACCGGCACTGTAATCTCGGGCGCCACGACCATCGATCTCATCGCCCGGGTATACGATACGGAGAGCGGCGCGGCGCTGGCATCGCTGAGCTCTTCGGCCAATGCGGACGACCTGGCAACAGCGGTGGACCGGCTGGCGGTCGACCTGGTGACGAGCATCTGGGAGCGCGAGCAACTGCCGACGGTACCGGAGATCGACCGCCTGGCGACAGATAACGCGGACGCGCTCAAAGCTTATCTCGAGGCCAAGAGCCTGGCACGGCGCGGGCAGTTCGCGGCGGCGCAGGCGGCGATCGAGCGCGCCGTCGCCCTCGACTCTACCTTCGCCCTGGCTCACCTGGAGCAGTTCAACATCCGGTCGTGGTTGCTCTATCTGAATTCGCAACCGTTCATCGGGCTGCGCGAGATTATCGAGCGGGCGATGAGACACCGCGAGCGACTGACACCGCGAAACCGTCTGCGCGTCGAGGCCAACATGGCACTCGACGACACCGATGGCGCGCAGGCGGCGTTCCTGTTCGAGCGCATCCTCGGCATCGATTCGCTCGACGTCGAGGCGCTCAACTCGCTGGCCTTCACCTACCTCCGCGACGGCTGGCAGTTAGAGAAGAGTACGGACGAGATATTGGCCGCCTACGAGCGCGCTCTCCGCGTCGATCCCGGCGCCGTCACAGCTCGGTTGGCGCGGGCCTGGATCGCGCTCTGGACCGAGGACACTGCCGCCGCACGACGACACTACGACGCGCTCGAGGCCACGGACAGCAGCGCCGTGGTGCGCGGCAGGGTCGGCGCATACCGTGCCCTCGTCGCTCCGCCCATGGCTCGCGACTCGATCCTGCGGGTGCTTGCCGCCCAGCCGATCCCGATCGTGACGACTGCTCTACGCGATCTGCGCCAGGTTCGCCCCGCGCTGGCCGAGCGTTTCTGTGACGAGCTGATGACCGACTCGATGCCGAGCTTCCACCAGCGGGTGGGCTCGGGCGTGCGCGCCCAGCTCTGGCTCGCCGAGGGGAGGCAGACAGCCGTCGATTCGCTGGTCGCGACCGGCGAGCTGGACCGCATCCGGCCCGTTGTCAACCGCTTCTTCGTCGCATCCCACCTGACAGGGATCGGCGATCCGGCCGCCGTAGCGCGGAGCGTCGCCGAGCTCGCCGCTTTCGCTCCCGCCGAATCGCTGGCGGCGTACCTCGACACGAAACCCGCCGTCTGGGCCACGGCGTGGGCAGTGGGCGCACACCACGCCGCCTTCGGCGATACGATGGAAGCGAGAGTATGGCAGCGCGCCATCGCGGCGCTGCCGACCGGCGCAACGTGGTGGGATTGGACGGGTTCGTTGAGCGCGGACATCGAAGCGCGCCTGGCCATGCGTCGCGGCGATCTGGATACCGCGCTCGCCGAGGCCCAACGCGCTTACGACCTCTGGAACATCCACTCCAACTATGTCGGCGAAGCTGATCCCGAGCCCGCCATACGCTTCCATCTGGCGGAGGTCCTAGCCGCCCGGGGCGCCACCGACCGCGCAGCCTGGCTCTTCCGCTCCTTCAACCCACCTTACACCTGGATCGGCTTCTACACCGCTCGAGCCAGCCTCGAGGTCGGGCTGATCGAGGAGGCCCGCCGGAACTACGACGAGGCCGTTCGCTTTTATCTTATGGCCGCGCGCCTCTGGGAGCGCGGCGAGCCCGAGGTCGTAGGTCCCTGGCTCGCCCGCGCGGAAGACAGCCTGCGCCGGCTGAGCGGCGAAACCAGCAACTGAGGTCCGTTAGATCCGGGAGCCCAAATGCGTTCGGGAAAAGATACGAGTTTTTTCCCGCCGGAGTTGTTCGCCGGACGGGTAGCTTGCGTCACCGGTGGCGGCACCGGGATCGGTGCCGGGATCACGCGGGCCCTGGCGCGTCACGGCGCCGACATCGTGCTGGCCAGCCGCCGGCGCGCCCACCTCGAGCCGATGGCGTCAGAGGTCGAGGCGCTGGGCCGCGTCGCGCTCGTCTGCCAGTTGGACGTGCGCGACCGCGAAGCGTGCGACGGTGTCGTGGCGCAGGCGCTGGACCGCTTCGGCCGCATCGACCTCCTCGTCAATAACGCCGCCGGCAACTTCCTGGTTCGCGCCGCCGAGCTTTCCGAGAAGGGCTGGCGCGCCGTAGTCGATATCGTGCTGACCGGCAGTTTCAACATGAGCCAAGCGGCGTACCCGGCGCTGCGCGATGCGGGCGGCGGCTCGATAATCAACATCACGACGACGTACGTCGGTAGCGGCGCGCCTTTCATGGCGCACTCGGGCGCGGCGAAGGCGGGTGTCCTTAACCTGACACGCACGCTGGCGGTGGAATGGGGTAGCGATGGCATTCGGGTGAACGCGGTGGCGCCGGGTCTGGTGGAGGAGACGGAGGGAGCGAGGCGGCTGGCGGAGTCGATCGGGATCGTCGACGCCTACCGCGAGCGGGTGCCGCTGGGCCGGCTCGTAACGATCGATGACGTGGCGGCGACGGTTCTCTTCCTCTCTTCGGACGCGGCTTCGCAGATCACCGGCGTCGAGATCACCGTCGACGGCGGTGAAAGCCTCGGCGGCGGCTTCAAAGGCATCGCCGACGCGCTCGACCGGATCCCTTAGGCGGGAGGGATCTCACCCAGACGGGTCACCGAAGCGACGACGACGCGCGGCACGATTACGCGCTCGTGCTTTTTCCAGACGCCGACCTTTGCCGCCTGACGGATGTACTCTTCCTTCGAGTGCCCGTTCTTGCCGTCCTCGAACTCGTCGGCGTCGAGTAGCACGATCTTCTCGGCGTCTTCTTCCCAGCAGCGACCGATGAAGACCTTCGGACCCTTGGTGTCGACGACTACGGTGACGCCGTGCAGCTCGCCTTTGTCCTTATGAAAAGTGCCCATGAGTCTATGTCGCTGGCGCGCAGTGCTCCTCGAGCGCCTTTATCAGATCGTTCGCCACGTCGACGGCCATGCGCCCCTCGATCTGATGGCGAGGAACGAAATGCACCAGTTTTCCGTCGCGGAACAGCGCTAGCGATGGACTGCTGGGTGGGTAGCCGTCAAAGTAGCTCCGGGCCCGAGCCACCGCGTCCTCTTCCATCCCGGCGAACACGGTGCCCAGTCGGTCCGGGCGCGGTCCCTGCCGCAGCGCCAGGTTGACGCCGGGCCGGGCCATGCCGGCGGCGCAGCCGCAGACCGAGTTCACCACGACGAGCGCGGTGCCGGTCCGCTCGGCCATGAAGCCGTCTACGTCCGCTGGAGAGAGTAGCTCCTGGAAGCCAATCGAGGTCAGCTCAGCCCGCATCGGCTGCACGAGGTTCGGGTCGTACCGCACACTTCCTCCTGGTTGGGGCCCGCCGATCGGTCGGCGGATACAGCACTAATTAAAACATATGACGCCGCTGCGCCAGTTCCAGCGCGAGCTCCGCTAGGGAAATCGCGAGGAGCCGGGGGGACCGACCCCAGCGGCTATCCGGATGAGTCTTCAGCCTCGTGCTCTTCCGCCTGCCGCGCCTTGAGGACGGCCAGCCGGCCACGCGCCGCGGCCGCGTACTGCGAACCCGGGTGCCGCTCGAGCAGCCGCCGCAGCTCAACTCGGGCACGCGAGTCATCGCCGATCGACTCGCAGATGTCGGCGATGCGGATGCAGATGTACTCGTCGGTCTCGCGGGGAAGACCCTCGGCCTTGCGCGCCCGCAGGTACCAGGCGATCGCATGCTCGGGATCGTCCATCTCCTCCAGGCAGAGCGCCGCGGCGCGCAGGCAGGGCCCCGGATCGTGCGGGTAGAGCGCGGCCTCCTCCTCGAACGCCTGCAGCGCCTCGGCGTGCGAGCCGTGCACGGCCAGCGCCTGACCGCGCCACGACTGCGGCGCCTCGAGGGGAGGAGCGGAAGAGAAGTAGATTTTCCCGAGGAACGAGGCGGTACCACCGATGAAGACGAAGTATATGAAGCCGTAGAGCAGAGAAATGCCGCCCAAGCCAATCAGCAGACCCAACGGGAACGGCATCCCGCGCCTCGCCAGAAGGGACCCGATCACCAGGCTGAAAAACAGGCCGACGGGCACCAGAATGACAGCGGCCCTGAAGAGATAGACCCGGGCCACCGTGTCAACGTCCTTCAGCGGCCTGCTTTTTTGCTCGAGCTCGCTGGCGTGTTTCTTCTCGGGCTCCTTCTCCATCGCAACCCTATGATGCCCCCTTTCCGCGTGACGCAGCAAGGTGCGCCGCTGGACGGCTGTCAGGAGGAGCCCGGGGCCACCATCTTTGATCGTTACGAGAGCCCCATTCTCATTCCACTGGCTGGTAACCGGCGTCCGAGCGAGCGGAGGATCCGATGATTGGCAATCACGGTAGCCGGATCACGAGCGGCCTGCTGGCGGCGGCCGCCCTGGCGTTCTCCTCAGGCTGTAGCGGTCCGGAACGGGTAGATGCCTACGAGGAAACGCTTGTAATTCCGACCTACGAGGCCGGCGCCCCCGATCGCAACCCACGCTTTTACGCCGGGCGGGCTTACCAGGGGGCCGAAGGTCGGGCCTACCCGTATCCGATGCTCGACCAGCTGACCGATAACCGGGTCGACAAGCCGTACAAGGTGCTGTGCCTGGAGAACGAGTGGGTCAGGGTCTGCGCGTTACCGGAGATCGGCGGCCGCGTGTTCGAGGCAGTGGACAAGACGAACGACTACGACTTCCTGTACCGGCAGCACGTGATCAAGCCGGCGCTGATCGGGATGCTGGGCGCCTGGATCTCGGGCGGCATCGAATGGAACTTCCCGCACCATCACCGGTCGCGCGCCTTCATCCCGATGGACTACGCGCTGGAGGAGAACGAGGACGGTAGCAAGACGATCTGGCTGAGCGAGCTCGACCTGCGCCATCGGATGCGCTTCACCGTCGGCCTGACGCTGCGACCGGGGAAGTCGTACTTCGAGGCGACCATCAAGCCCTATAATAGGACGCCGTTCGCCCACTCGTTTCTGTACTGGGCCAACCCGGCGGTGCACGCCGGCGCGGACTACCAGGTCATCTTTCCGCCGGGAACGCAATTCGCGGCCTACCACGGCAAGACCCAGTTCGCACGCTGGCCGGTGGCCGACGCGGACTACCGGGGCATCGACTACGCCGGCGTCGACATCAGTCGTTGGAGGAATCACCCATCGCCGATCTCGTTCTTCGCCTGGAATTACGAGGACGATTTCCTGGCCGGCTACGACCATTCGCAAGACGCAGGCGTCGTCTACGTCGCCGATCACCACGTGGCGCCGGGCAAGAAGTTCTGGGAGTGGGGGCCCGGACCGGTGGGCCGGTTGTGGGACGAGATACTGACCGATGAGGACGGGCCCTACATCGAGCTGATGGCCGGCGCCTACTCGGACAACCAGCCCGACTACACCTGGCTGCAGCCGTACGAGGCGAAGCGGGTGCGCCAGTACTGGTACCCGATCCGCGGAATCGGCGGCGTAAAGAACGCGACACTCGACGCCGCGGTGAACCTGGAGATCTCGGAGGCGGGAGTCGCGTCGCTAGGGTTCATTTCTACATCGCGTCGCCGGGACGCCCGGGCGCAACTCGAGGCCGACGGCGAGCTGATCTTCGATGAGACGATCGATCTGGACCCAGCCACTCCTTTTATAGCAGGATTCCAATTACCGCCCGACGTTGAGCTCTCCGACCTGCGGGCATCGCTCGTTTCTTCGGCGGGCCACGAGCTGGTAGCGTATCAGCCCCTCGAGCCGACGCAGGCGCCGCTGCCGGATCCGGTGACGCCGCCGCCGGGGCCGCAAGAGATAGCCAGCGTCGAAGAGCTCTACCTGGCCGGCCTGCGTCTGGAACAGTTCTACAACCCGGCGCTGAGCCCGATCCCCTACTACGAGGAGGCGTTGAGTCGCGACCCCGGCAACTCGCGGGTGAACCTGCGACTCGGCATCGCTAGCCTGCGACGCGGGCTGTTCGCCGAGGCGGCCGACCGGTTCCGAGCCGCCCTCGCCCGTCCAACCGACGACCACACAAGCCCGCGAGACGGTGAGTCGTATTACTACCTAGGCCTGGCGACCAAGCTGGGTGGCGACCTCGACGCCGCCTACGACGCCCTCCACAAGGCGACCTGGAGCCAGGCGTTCCATTCCGCAGCCTACTACCAGCTGGCCCAGATCGACGCCCGGCGCGGTGACTTCGCCGCCGCGCTCGAGCATCTCGACCGCTCCATCGCGACCAACGCCTGGAACAGCGGCGCGCTGGCCCTGAAGGCCGCGGTACTCCGGCGGCTGGGGCGGCTCGACGAGGCCGTCGAGCTTGCGCAGGCGATCCTGGCCGGTGAGCCGCTGGACCTGTGGGCCTGGCACGAGCTCTACCTGTCGGGCGTGGCGACCGAAGAGCGGAGACAGGTCTCGCAGGCCCGCAACGCCGTGCGCGCCAGGGGGCTGGAGAAGTTCGGGCTGGTCGAAGATGCGAAGCCGTGGCACGAGGCCCGGCACTGGCTCGAAGCGCAGCCCTTTCTGGAGACGGCGGCCGATTACATGAACGCCGGCCTCTGGGACGAGGCGGTGAGCGTGCTCTCCTTCCTCAGCGATCCGGATGACGAGCGCGAGGCGAACACCTATCCGATGCTCTATTACTACCTCGGGTACGCCTTCCAGCAGCTCGGGAATGAAGAACGAGCGCGCTCGGTCTACGAGCTCGCCGCAGAAATGCCGCCCGACTACTGCTTCCCTTTCCGTCTCGAGTCGATCGACGTGCTCGAGGCGGCCTACACGATGGTCCCGGAAGACGCTGTGGCCCACTACTACCTGGGAAACCTGCTGTACGACCATCAGCCGACCCTGGCGGTGGCGGAGTGGGAGCGCGCCAGAGAGATCGACGACACGCATCCCACACTGCACAGAAACCTCGCTCGCGCCTACGTGCAGGTGGAGAGCGATGCGCCGAAGGCGATCGCCAGCATGGAGCGGGCGCGGGGGCTCGATCCTGATGACCCGCGGCTCTATTACGAGCTGGACGTTTTGTACGAGGCCGGCGGCGCCGACGCGGAAGAGCGGCTGGCGCTTCTGGAGCAAAACCACGAGACCATCGAGCGCCACAACGACGCCTTCTCGAGAGAGGTCGTCCTGCTTACCCAGCTGGGCCGCTACGACGAGGCCATCGTGTACATGGCGACTCACCACTTCAGAAGGTGGGAAGGGCTGGGCAACATCCACACGACCTACGTGGACGCCCACCTGCTCAGGGGCCTACAACATGTGGAAGCCGGTCGTTACGCGGAGGCGATCGCAGACTACGAGGATGCCCTCGAGTACCCGCCGAACCTGGAGGTGGCGCGACCTTACAACGGCGGCCGCGCCTGCGAGGCCAACTACCTGCTGGGCGCCGCCTACGAGGCCGCCGGCGACACGCTAAAGGCTCGCGAGCACTACGAGGAGGCGGCGACGGGGGAACGGCCGGCGGCCCGCTCCGCCCTCGACTACTACCAGGGGATGGCGTACCGCAGGCTGGGCCGTGAGTCGCAGGCCCGCGAGATGTTCGACGGGCTAGTGACCCACGCCCGCGGACGGCTCGCGTCGCTGGAGGGCGGCTCGAGCCTCGAGTTCTTCGCCAAGTTCGGGACGCGCCGCTCGCCAGCTGAACGGATGGCCGCCGCCTACTATCTGCTGGGGCTCGGATACCTAGGGGGCGGCAACAACCCGCGGGCGACCTACGCGTTCAGCCGGGCGCTCTCGCTGAACCCGAATCATCTCTGGGCCCAGGCTCAACTACAGAGGCTGCAAGGAAGGAACTGACAATCGTGGAGGTTTGTTGGGAATGTCGATTCGGAGACCAGTACAACAGGGGAGGTGGGGAAGCTGGAAGTGGTTCTATACCTCCCTACCTCCCGTGTTGCACTGGTCCCATGCTCGACATTCGAGAATTCCCAACAGCCTTCCCTCATCGAGCATTCCAGCCATCCACTGTTACGCGGAAGCGCCGGATATGCTCGGGCGTTGTGCCGCAGCAGCCGCCGACGACGCGGACGCCGCTGGCGAGCAGCTCGGGGAGCACCTCCGCCATGACCTCGGGGCCCTGCTTGTAGACCGCCTTCATGTTCTCGAGGACGGGCAAGCCGGCATTCGGTTGCGCCATTGTTGGCAGGTCGCTGACGCTCGCGTAGCGTCGCACCGCTGTGGCGGCCCAGGCGGCGTCGATGCCCTTGCCGCAATTGAGGCCCAGCACGTCGGCGCCCGCGTCGGCCATGAAGCGGGCAGCGTCCTCCGGGCTGACGCCCATCATCGTCCGCAGATCCGCGCCGTCGCGGATCACGTCGAACGCCATCGAGCCGATCACGCAAGGCGCACCGGCCTCACGCGCGGCGGCGATGGCGATGCCGAGCTCCTCGAGGCTACTCTGCGTCTCGATGATGATCGCGTCCACCCCTTCGTCAACGAGCGTCGCCGCTTGCTCGCCGAGCGCCTCGCGCGCCTCCGCCTCGGACAGATCGCCTAACGGCTCGAGCAGACGTCCCAGGGGACCCATGTCACCGAGCACGAAGCCCGGCCGGTCACCTAACGCCTCGCGTGCGATCCGCACACCGGCTCTGACGATCGTCTCGCAGTCGTCGGCGCAGCCGTGCGTCTCGAGCATCACGCGGCTCGCGCCGAAAGTGTTGGAGGTGAGGCAGTCGGCGCCGGCCTCGGCATAGGCTCGTTGGGTCGCCAGGATGCAGTCCGGATGCTCCACGTTCCAACGCTCGCCGCAGCCGCCCGGCTCGAGCTCGCCTTTCTGGAGCTCGGTGCCGACGGCGCCGTCGGCCAGCAGTACTCGCCGCCTCAGGGCATCGAGAAACGCTTCACTCATGGGTGTAGAGGGGGTTCAATTGGCAGTCCTAGATATCCTGTTGAGAATCTCAACCTGGAGCAAGGGACCAAACGACTTCAAAAGCTGGAACGTCTCAAGCCCTCCCGATCAACGTGCACCATCCTTCCCCAGCCACCCCATCATCTGCGCTCCACCCACGGCGACGGTCCCGTAGTTGAGGAAGAGCCGCCAGACGGCGGTGTACGGCAGCACGAGGCCGGGCGTCAGGAAGGGCGCCATAAGGGCGGCGGTCAGCAGCTCGCCGATCCCGGCGCCGCTGGGCGTCGGCATGAAGAAGAGGAGGTACTGGAGCATGATATGGAGCAGCATGACCTCCATGAACGGCGCCTCGGCGACGAAGCCACGCAGCACGGCATAGCCGAGCACGAAGCGCGCGCCGAAGTGAAGGACACCGCTCAGTACAGCCGCTATGAACAGGAGCTTGCCCTCCTCCCAGTAGGCAACGATCCCGGCGTGCAATTCGTCGAAGCCGTTGAGGACACGTTCGACCCGGGGGTGGCCGGAGCCCATGATCCTCCGTATGGCGCCCCGTGCTACATTCGGTAACAACGCCAGAACCACAATCACGGTCACCGCGAAGCCGAAGGCCCAGGCCGACCACTGGAAAAGCGCGCCGGCCGACAGGTTGGCGATCGGTACTCTTATGTCGGCGACCTTGCCGCCGGCACCCAGCGCCCAGGCGAACAGACCCGCCAGCGACAAGAAGATCACATTCGACAGAAACGACACGGCGTTGATCGCCGCCGCACGGCCGAACGACAACCCCTGTCGCATCAAACCGTAGACCGTAGCCGGGCCGCTGCCGGTGGACGACGGTGTGATGTACGACATCGCCGTGCTGGCGATGCTGATCTGAACGCACTTGAAATAGGAGAGGCGGCTGTCGTGCGGACCGACCAGCGCCTTGATGCGCAGACCGCCGCCCAGCCAGCTGACGATGGCGAGCCCCGCGGCGGGCAAGAACCATTCAGGGTTGAAGCGCTGGAGGCTGGCGAGGTCCTGGGCCCAGTTCTCTGAGAACAGGAAAGCTAGCAAGAACCCCAGCACCGAGGCGCCGACGAAGACGATCAGTCCCCATCGGAGAGCCGCGACCGGTATGCCGATAACGGTCGGCCTGCGCCTCTCCTCCGCTCCGTCCTTGCTCAGCTTAGCCTACCGCCGCGGCCAGACCTGCCGGCCCGTGAGGTGAAGAAAGAAGCGCAGCCAGAAGCCGGGTCGTTCGTAGTAGCGATAGCGGATCGTGCTGCCGTCCGCCGTACGCAGGTTGACCGGCCGCCTGCCGCGGAGCACGATCTTGTCGTCGCGCCGTACGTCGAGTTGCATCGGTGAGGTGCGGCGCGGCCGGTCCCGCCGGTAGGCGCGGCGCTCTACCCTGCGCTGGCGACGCTCTTCGCGATGCCGCTGGCGTTCCTCTCGAATCTCCGCCGCGCGGCGACTGATGGACTCGACTCGTTCGGCGAGCGCATCGCGCTGCGCCCGGGCACCGGCCCGTGCCCGCTCACCGGCTTCTCTCAACTGTCGGGCCCCGCTACGTGCCCGCTCGCCCGTGCGACGTCGAGCCTCGCCGGCTGCTTCGCCGGCGCGTTCCGTGGTGCGCTCGACCGAACCGGCCGCGCTCTCGACCGCTTCGAGAAAGCGGTCGGCCAGCCGCTCGACGATCGATCTTCGCTTAGTTCCGAACAGTTCTAGCACTTCAGTACTCCTCTCGGCTCTAGAGCAACCGCATCAACTGACGGGGGTCCAGCTGCTCCCAGTCCATCCCAACGACGACGTGTGCCAGCCCGGACTGTGCGATCCGCATCTGCGCGGCGCGGCGGCCCCAGAAATACGTAGCGATCTCGCCGACCGTCGCCGGCGTCGGCCGCTTCGTACCGTGAACCGCCAGGTGCCGGACCGGCTTGCCCTCGAAGATCTCGGTCTCGGCATCGAAGTCGACGCCGTAGATCAACCGGACACCGAACGACAGGTCGCGGATGTGGTCCGGACGATCGCCCGGCCAGCGGTTCCAGTCGCGCTCGATCTCGGCGATATCGATCCAGTTGGCCCGCTGCTCGGCGAAGGTCCGGAGCTGGCGGGCGATGTGCCGGAGCTCTATGGCGCCCGGTGACAGATCGACTATCTCCTGCCCGATGTAACCGGGCGGCCGCGGGTCGATAATGATCCAGTGGCTGGGACCGGGCTCTTCCCGGTCCGTCGAAAACCGCATCTCTGTATGGCCTTCTCGGTCGGGCTCGCACCTACCGTAATATAATTCGAAGGCCGCAGGCCGCCCGGCAACCACCCCACCCTTAACTACGAGCCGGGCCGAGGGACCGTTTCCGAGGCCCCAGGCTTGACCTGGCACCCGGCGGGAGGCCAGACTGCAAGATCCCACCCGGAACGTCGAGGAGCGGCGATGAGCGAAGTGCAAGGATTGGGAGCGCGCTGGCGCGAGCTGCGCCGCCACCCAGCCGTCCAGGCGGCCGCCGTCTATATCGGAGCCAGTTGGGCGCTCATCCAAGTGGCCGACATCTTCGTGCCCGACGAGGGAGTCGTCCGCGGGCTGGGGATCGTGCTGGCTGTGGGTTTCGTGGCGGTGGTCGGGATCGCCTGGTGGATGGCCCGGGCCGAGCCGACCGGCGGCGCGATCGCTGCCGACGCGCCGGAGGCCGCGACGCCTTCGGTACGGCGCCGCCGCCGCTACGCTTACGCGGCCGCCGCCCTGCTGCTCGTCGTGGGCGGCGTCTTCTGGTGGATCCGCCCCGACATCCTTGGCGCGGTCGAGCGCGACGCGCAGGTCATAGCCGTCCTTCCGTTCAACGCGTCCGGCCCCGGCGTCGAGCTACTCGGCGAGGGGATGGTCGACCTGCTCTCCACGAATCTCGATGCGGTGGGCGCGATCCGCACGGTCGACTCGCGCACGGTGCTGCACCGCTGGCGGCAGCGGGCCGTGAGCGGGGGCCTGGATCTGGAAGGCTCGCTGGCAGTCGGTCGCGACCTCGAGGCCGGCTCGGTACTGCTGGGCAGCGTCGTCTCCGTCGGAACCGAGGTGCGTCTTTCGGCCGAGCTCTACTCGGTGCGTGGACAGGAGCTGGCCGAGGCGCAGGCGCAGGGCCCGGCCGACAGCGTGCTCTCACTGGTCGACGATCTGGGCGTCAGCCTGCTGCGCGAGATCTGGCTGGCGCACGAGCCGCTGCCGAACCTGCGGGTGAGCGGCATCACAACGAGCGACGTGGATGCGATCCGCGCCTACCTAAAGGGGCTACAGCACTACCGGCGCCTGGAGTGGGACTCGGCATTCGCGGCTTTGCAGGAAGCCATCGAAGCGGATTCGACCTTCGCATTGGCACACTACAGCCTGGGGCAAGTATACGGTTGGAACGCGAAACTCGGCGGCTTCGGATCCGAGGGCGCGCGCCGGCACGGAGAGCTGGCGCGGCGCTATGGCGACCGCCTGCCGGAGCGCGAGCGGACCATCGTCATCGCCAACACGCTGCACGATGACGGCCAGGTCGCGGCCCTCGATTCGATGCGCCGATACGTGAACCGGTTCCCGGACGATCCCGAGGGCTGGTATCTGCTCGGCGACATCCGCTACCACGCTCAGCCCATCCTGGGATTCGATCTCGAAGACCTGATCGGCCCGTTCGAGCGGGCGCTCGAGCTCGACCCCACGCTAGTTCCGGCGCGGGTCCACCCGCTGGAACTGAGCCTGGAGTACGGTGACACTGCCCGCTACAGCCAACACCTCGAAGCGCTCAGAGGCACCGCGCCCGCCGACTACGTGGAGCAGTTCGATGGGGCTCGCCGGTTGTGGGAGGACCCGGACAGCACCGTCCAGCGGCTGCTGGAAATCGACGCAACACCCACGCTACAGGATGAACTCGTAGCCACGCTCTATCGATCACCGTCCCTGCATCCGGAGGCGGGGTTGTCGCTCCTCGAGACAATCGAGTCCGAGTTTGATCCCGGCACGAATAACTGGAAGCAGGTGGTCAGCTTCCGCGCCATGATGCTTGCAAGCCTGGGACGATTGGCCGAAGCGCGACCTCTCTTTGACACGCTCTGGGCGCTGGGCGGCCCTCGCGAGTCGATCGCCTACAGGGGCCTGACGCCGGTCAACGCCGGGCTCGCCGATCCGTCTTACGCACCTGGCCCGGTCGAGGGGCTCTTCATCCTGCCGGAGGAACCCGAGGATCAGCAGATATTGCTGCACCAAGCGATGCTCTACGAGCTGACTCGCGGCCGGGCGGCGGAAGCGCGGCGCCTGGGAGAGGAGGCGTTGGCCGCCGACTCGGCGCCGCGCTTCGACTTCATGCCGGCGTTGATCGAGGCCGGATTCGGCTGGGCGGACATCATCGACGGCGACACGGTCGGCGGTCTCGAGCGGCTGCGCAGCGCCCTCCAGGAAGCCGGCTACGCGCACGGTCCCGTGCACCAGTGGAGTCAGCAGCTGCGAGTGGCCCTGACGGCGGCGCTGGCGGCTTACCCACCGACCCGGCAGGAAGGCATCCGCCGACTGCGCTACGCGCACCCGGTGTACGACATAGTATTCTATGGACTGCACTACCTGACGCTGGGGCAGGCGCTGGAGGCTGAAGGCGATGCCGCCGGTGCCGTCGCGGCCTACTCCCGGTTCATCGAACTGTGGGAAAGGGCCGACCCGGAGCTACAACCACGAATGGAGACGGCGCGCCGGGCGTTGGAGCGGCTCGCAGCCGAAGTTCGATAATCGGAGGCCGGAGATGCGCGACGGATACCGCCACGTCCTGCTCATATCGCTCGCGACGTCCTTGATCTGCCCATCACTCGCCCTCGCCCAGGGCGTGCCGGGCACTCTTTCCATGGAGCCATGCCCGATCCCCGACACCGACGAGGAAGCGCGTTGCGGCACCTATACGGTGTGGGAGAACCGCGCCCTCGCCTCGGGCCGAACGATCGATATCAACATCATCGTGATACCTGCGCTCAGCGAGTCGCCACGGCCCGACCCCATCGTTCCACTGTCAGGCGGACCGGGCCAGGGGGCGACGGCCGGGGCTCGCGGGTGGTCCCGGTCGTCGTTTCGCAGAGAGCGTGACATCATCCTAGTCGACCAGCGGGGCACTGGGAGGTCGAACCCGCTCTACTGCGAGGTCGCGGTGGAGGGCGACCTGCAGAGCTACCTCGACCCCGCCTTCACGGCGGAAAAGTTCGAACGCTGTCGCGGGCGGCTGGAGCAGCTGGCCGACCTGACGCAGTACACGACGCCTGTCTTCGCCGACGACTTGCACGAGATTCTGCTCGCCCTCGGCTATGAGGAGGTCAACCTGACGGGCAGCTCATATGGTACGCGAGCGGCCCTAGTCTACATGCGCCGGCACCCCGAGACCGTGCGCACCGCGATACTCAACGGCGTGGCGCCCATCGCGTTCCGCAACCCGCTGTACCACGCCTACGAGTCGCAACAGGCGCTCGAACTGACGTTCGAGCATTGTGCGGCGGACCCCGACTGCCACGCCGCCTTTCCGGACCTGGAGCAGGAGTTCGCCGAGCTCATCGAGCGGCTGGATAGGGAACCGGCGCAGGTGACGTTGCCACACCCGGAGAGCGGCGAGCAAGTCACACTCAGCATGTCGCGCTACGCGTTCGCCGAAGCCCTGCGCACCTCGATGTACAACCTGCAAATGGCCCGCGCCGTCCCACTGCTCATCCACCGCGCCTACGAAGGTGACTACGCGTTCTTCGTCGAGTTCGGCTTGAGGAGCAACATGGCCATCGTCGATGCGCTCGCCTTCGGGATGCTGCTGTCAGTCACCTGCCCGGAAGACCTGTCACGCATCGACCCGGATGAGATCGCCGCGCTCACCGAGGGCACCTTTCTGGGCGACGACCGCGTGCGCAACCAACTGGCCGCCTGCAGCGTCTGGCCGGCCCGCAAGCTACCCGCTGGCTACGGCGAGCCGGTGAGCGTCGAGGTGCCGACCCTGCTGCTCTCAGGCACGATCGATCCGGTGACGTCGCCGCGCTGGGGCGCCGACGCCGCCAGCCATCTGCCCAACAGCCTGCACCTGATCGTTCCCGCAGCCCACGGCGTCGGCGGACCCTGTATCTCCACGATACGACACGAGTTTCTGGAGAAGGGTTCGGTCGAGGCGCTGGATACCTCTTGCGTGTCCGAGATAACCCTGCCGCCCTTCAATCTGCCGGGCCAGGAGAGATAGCCGCCGGGATCCCCAACCGGCGAATAAATGGAGCTCTGGTGTGTATGATGGAGTGAGGGCGGAGGCGGCCCCACGGCCCTAGGCGCATCGAGTTGATTCTCTTATATTTGGGCTGCAGGTGCCTCCGGCGGCCGATTCCCGGCCGCGCGCCCGCGACAGCCTTCCCCTACCGAGAGCTCACCTTCCGGCGTGTCACATCGCCAAGCGAGGGGTCCGTCATGACTGAGTTTCTTAGCGTCATCGAGTGGTTCGATGCCACGGGCCAGGAGATCATCCATCGCATCCCTCAGGAGGGGTCGGCGGAGACGAAGTTCGGCTCGCAGGTCATCGTGCGGGAGAACCAGGCGGCGATCTTCTTCCGCGACGGCAAGGGCCTCGATGTGCTCGGCCCCGGCCGACACACCCTGAGCACCGCCAATATCCCGATCGTCACGAAGATCCTCTCGCTGCCCTGGAACTTCACCTCACCGTTCCGGGTGGAGGTCGTCTTCGTAAACATGAAACTGTTTCCCGACCTCAAGTGGGGCACGGCGCAGCCGGTGGCGTACCGGGACGCCGACCTCGGCCTGGTTCGGCTGCGCGCCTTCGGGAACTACGCGATCCAGATCCGCGAGCCGCTGGTCTTCGTCAACGCGCTGGCCGGCACGATGGGCTCGTTCCTGACGGTCGACATCAAGGACTACCTACGTGACATCATCGTCAGCCGGCTCAACGACTATCTGGGCGAGAAGCTGCGCACGATCTTCGACCTGCCCAGCCAGTACGACGAGATGGGGCAGGAAGTGCACGACCGTTTGAGCCACGACTTCCAGCGCTACGGCATCAACCTGGCCGACTTCTTCATCACGTCGATCACTCCGCCGGAAGAAGTGGAGAAGGCGATCGACGAGCGGGCACAGATGGCGGCGCTGGGCGACCTGGACAAGTTCCTGAAGATGAAGGCGGCCCGCGCGCTGGAGGGCGGTGGCGGCGGAGGCGGCGGTGCCGCCAGCGACATGGTCGGGCTGGGTGCCGGCGCCGGGATGGGAGCAGGGATCGGCGCGATGCTGCCCGGAATGATCTTCGAGGCGTTCAAGGGGCAACCCGGTCAGGCGACCGGGGGTGGAGGCGGCGGCGGTGCGGCGGCCATCGCCTGCCCCGCCTGCCACACCGAGGTGGCGCCGGACACCCGCTTCTGCTCGCACTGCGGGGAATCGCTGGTCGCAGGTGACCGCTGCGAGAAGTGCGAGGGGCACCTGGCGCCGGACGCGAAGTTCTGCGGCCGTTGCGGCGAGCCGGTCGGGGTGACCGAACGCGCGTGCCCGAACTGCGGCGTCAAGGTTCCCGCCGGCGCACGCTTCTGCATGGAATGCGGGGATCGGGTCGAGTAAGGCCTAGTAGCTGATTCCGATGGCGCAGCAAGCGCTGAATCCCAAATGCCCGCAATGCGGCGGCCCGGTTGAAGTACCCGAGGGTGTCGCCTACGCCCGCTGCAGGTTCTGCAACTCGGAATCGTTCGTCGATCTCAGCGGCGCGCTCATTCATCAAGTCATCCGAAAGACGGTCCGTGCTTCCCGGGTGCCCGGCCTGCTGAAGGCCCGGGCGCGGGAGGCTGGGTACCCGGACTCCAAGGTCGTTAGGCTCAAGCTGGTAAACGAGCCGATCTGGGAGGTCGAGAGCCCGGACGGCAGGCGGTTGTGCATCGGCGCTCGGCCGGGACCGGAGGGCCGCTTCAGCCAAGTGCGACTACCCGGCGGCGAGCGGGCCTTCGTGCAGCCGGAGGAGCGTGACAGCGCCGCCGAATGGGAGGAACCGGAACTGGCGCCCGAGTCGCTGCCCGAGGTGGCGGCGCGGGTCACCGGCAGGCCGCTTGCCGTTAAGACGACCCGGCTCATCCATCGTCCTATATATAAGGGACTGATCCGCATCGGCGCGTCAACGAGCGCCTTCCAACTGGACGGTGTGAACGGCGAGTTGATCGACGTCGACTGGCCGGTCCGCCCTCGCTACTCGCGTCGCAACAAGGCGCGGCTGGCCAGCGCGATAATGATCGTCGTCGCCGCGCTGCTGCCGGCGAAGTACGCGGCGCCGGCGGTACTGGTGATCGGCCTCTACTTCATGACGGCGTTGGCGCGGGCAGGAAAGCCGAAGAAGGCGACGTCGTGAACGAGCTGAAGCTCTACCCGATCAAGTGCCCGCAGTGCGGGGCGCCCGAGGTCGTTCGCGAAGGCACGCGGATCACGCCGTGCGAGCGCTGCGGGGCGACGCTCTGTCTGACCGAAGTGCACTCACCGCGCTACGAGGTGACATCGAACCTGAGTGCGGCGCAGGCCGCCTCGACGGGGCGCGCCTGGATGGAACGGCAGGGCAAAGTCGGCATCTTCGGCCGGCCGGAACTCGTATTCATGCCGTTCCACGAGATCTGCGGCCGCCGGGTCGGCGTCTTCGAGCGCCGGGTGCCGGAAAGGCATCGCGTGTACAAGGAACGCTATGACCCGGCATCCGGTAGCACGGTGTCCGAGCCCACCTATGAATACACGCAAAAAGAGGACACCAAGGTAATGGTGGCCGACGTCGAGCACATGACCCCGGCGGCGTGCGCCCCCTGGGACCTGGCCATGTTCGACGCCCGCGCGGCCCGCCGGCTAGCACCGCTGCGAGCATTCGACCTAGTCGAAGCGCAGCGCCGCGCCACCGTCTTCGCCGAGGACCAGTCGCCCGATGCGACCGCGCACGAGCGGTTCGCCAAGAAGAACACCGAGATGGTCGCCACCTCCGGGCGAACTCTATTCTTCCCCTTCTGGTCGATCCCGGTCCAGACCGAGGCGGGCAGCTACGAGATCGTAATCGACGGCATTAGCGGCAACATCATCGCCTGGCGCATGCCAGAGACCTTCAGGATCCCAGGCCTGGCCTGGGCCGTGCTCGCCGTGCCGGGCGCGCTGGCGCTCGGTCAAGCGCTTCATGGCATGTTCCTCGGCGAGGCTTTCTTCGACCCGGTCGTACTCTTCGTGGCCGGGATCATCGGCACCGTCACGGCACTGGTCCGCTCCAATCGCCCCGACTGGCAGATCCGTAGCTGGCCGGAGGCCGGGGCCATACCGAGGTTCGAGCGCAATGAGTCCTAGCGCGGCTGGGCCGCGGGTCATCGCGCTACGCTGTAAGGCGTGCCGGACGCAGCTGCCGGCGGCCTCCAACGATGTCGCCTTCCGCTGTCCCCAGTGCGGCCGTGCCTGGGAGATCGAAACGGGTGGGTTGATCGAGCGGCCGTCGTACTTCGTGGCAGCGCCGAGCGGCAAGCGCCAACCCGTCCTCTACCTCCCGTACTGGAGCTTCACCATCGAGGCCGAGGTCAAAGCGGCGTTCATGTCGGATGGCGATGAGCTGGGAGCCCGGGACAAGGCGGCCCGCTTCAAGCGCGGCTGGGTAGCGGCGTACTCGATTCACCGGCCCACCTACGTGGGTGAGTGGGGCGCCGCCTACACACGCATCAACCCCAAGTGGGAGGTGCGCAGCGGTCACGGCCCCCGGGCACCGGGCGCGACGATCCCGGGCGTGGACGGCCAGAGCATCGTCGGCCACTACGTACTCGGCGATATCGATCGCAAGGCCGACATCGGCGACCTCGACCTCGACCTCGAAGTCGGCGACCCCGAGCTCTGGGCGATCCCCTGTTACGACCTGGGTGACAAGATCCGCTGTCCCTGGACCCGCGGCGAGCTACCCGCTGCCTGCGTCGACGACCTCTCCGAGATCCGCCGCGCCCTCGAACGCCGCGAGGCCTGAGCTCACCCACCCCTAGCCACAAGACCGGCTTCGCCGAAGATTAACCTCCTCCAAGTACTCAGCCACGGAGGAGCAGCGACAAATGCAACAGCGCGACCGAATCTTCAGCAGCGTCACCTTCATCGCTCTGCTGGCGGCCGGCTCGATGCCGGCACAGGACATAGAGCGACCGACCCCCTACCCCGTGGTTCCGTCGGCAGCGTTCCAGCAAGCCGTCGCCAACGGTACGCGGACGATGACCGGCGAGCCGGGTCCGAACTACTGGCAGCAGTGGACGGACTACGAAATACGTGCCCGCCTGCTGCCCGAGGAGAAGCGCATCCAGGGTAGCATCCACATCGTCTACCACAACCGGTCGCCCGATGCATTGCCAATGGTCATCCTCCACCTGATTCAGAACCTGCACACCGAAGGAGTGGCGCGGAACAGGCCGGCGCTGATAACGGGCGGTCTCGAGATCAGGCGCGTCGCCGTCGCGGCCCAGGAGCTGGACGAGACCGGCGGCGGATTCGCCCAGATGCTCGCCTTCCTTTCGCCGGAGCAGATCTCCGCGTTCGTGGCACGCACGGGGCCCGGCTATGCGGTGAGCGGGACGACCATGCCGATCCTGCTGGCCGAGCCGTTGGCGTCCGGTGCGGCGGTGGAGATCGAGATCGACTGGGCGTTCACGATACCGCAGCGCGGTGCCGGCGGCCGCATGGGCTGGAACGCCGACAACCTGTTCTACCTCGCCTACTGGTATCCTCAGATGGCGGTGTACGACGACGTTGTCGGTTGGCAGGCAGATCAGTTCCTGGGCAACGCCGAGTTCTACTTCGGCTACGGCAGCTACGATATGACTATCGAGGCACCGGACGGCTGGGTGATCATGGGTACCGGCGAGCTGCTGAACCCGGAGGAAGTGCTGCAGCCGGCAGTGCTGGAGCGTTACCGGCAGGCGCACGGCAGCGATGAGGTCGTGCACGTGCTAACGGCCGCGGACATCGAAGCCGGGTTGGCGACGAAGGAATCCACGGACGGGTACCTGAGCTGGCACTTCCATTCGGACACGGTACGCGACGTCGCCTTCGGCGCGATGCGAAGCTCGCAGTGGGACGCGGTGCGCACACCGGTCGGTGATCGGGACGGAGACGGGAACACCGATTACGCGTTGATCAACTCGTTCTGGCGTCCTTCAGCGCCCCTGTGGGAGAGAGAATGGGAGTACGCGGCACACAGCATCGATGCCCTCTCGCGTTGGACCGGGTTCCCCTACCCGTGGCCGCATATGACTTCGGTCGAAGGCGGCGGCATCGAAGGTGGCGGCATGGAGTACCCGATGATGACGCTGATGGGGCCCTACGATTTCCCCAACGCCAGCGAGCAGAGGCTTTACGGGCTTACAGCCCACGAGCTGGGCCACATGTGGTTCCCGATGATCGTCGGCACCGACGAGCGGCGGCGCTCCTGGATGGACGAGGGGACGACCTCGTTCAACGCCGGCTTCGCCGGGGCCGAGTTTTGGTCGCGCCCCGAACCCCTGGCGGGCAACAGCGGTTATTTGGAGACGGCGCGCGCCGGGCAAGAAGGCGAGATCATGCGGCTGAGCGACTACCACTATCCCGGCATGGCCTACGGCACCGCCTCCTATGCGAAGCCGCAGGCGCTGCTCGGCACGTTGCGCGGCCTGCTCGGTAAAGAGGTCTTCGACCCGGCCTGGCGCAGCTACATCCGCACCTGGGCCTACAAACACCCCAAGCCGTGGGACTTCTTCAACTTCTTCAACGCCGCGACAGGCACCGACCTCGACTGGTTCTGGCGCGCCTGGTACTACGAGACCTGGACGCTGGATCAGGCGGTGGGCAGCATAACTAGCGACGGCACCACGACCACGATCGTCATCGAAGACCACGGCTGGGTCCCCATGCCCGCCCGCGTAACGGTGACGCTCGAAAACGGCGAGATCCTCGAGCGGGAAGTCCCCGTTGAGCACTGGTTGAGCGGTCAGACGCGCGCGGAGCTAAGCGTCGCGAACGGCTCACCGGTGGTGAAAGTGGAGATCGACGCGGAATACCACTTTCCCGACATCGACCGCGGGAACAATGTCTGGGAGAAGACCTAGCCGCCAGGTTTCGGGGAGGAATTGGCAGATCCGAAGTCTATTGGGAATTCTCGAATGTCGATCAGGGGACCAGTCGAACAGGGGAGGTAGGGGGGTATAGAAGCGCCTCTCGCTTCTCCACCTCCACGAATCTCCGACTCTCTAGATCCTCGCCCCGTTTCTCGGATAGGCCGCCGAGAGGACGCGGCCGCGCTCGAACTCCGACTCGATGGTGTCGGTCGCCCTCATGAAGGCGGGTCGCAGCCGCTCGGTCAGCTGGCCGCTGCGGGCGACTTCGATCAATAGCCTCGAGAGCTCGTGATCGGAGTTGATCTCGAGCGTCAACTCGAGCACCCCCTCGATCTCCGGCTCGCCGGCCCATTCAGCTTTCACCACACCCGAGAGCAGGCGCGAGAGCTCGAAGTCCGAGTCGATGGTGGCCGCAGCGGCAAAGAACGCGGGTCGCGTCCTTTCATCCAATCTGTTGTCACTCAAAACCGCCTGTAGAAGCCGCGACAGTTCATGGTCCGAGCCTATCGCCGGCGCGACCTCCAGCACTGCGGCCAGCGACGCAGGGCTCAGATCGCCGCGCCCCACCAATTTGGCGAGCACGCGAGCCAGTTCGAAGTCAGACTCGATGCTGGCGGCGGCAGCCAGGTACGACGCCGGGAACTCACCCTCCGCCGGATAACGATCAGCCACGTCGATCAGCAGCCGGGCCAGCTCGTGGTCCGAGTCGATGTCGGCCGCCGTCTCCAGCGCCATATCCAGCGATCGCTGGCTCCCCATGCCACTGCTCAGCGCCGCCGCGAGCACGCGGCGCCGCTCGAAATCGGAGTCTATGGTACCGACAGCGCGGAAGAAATCCTCGGCCATCGCATCGTCCAGCGAGCCGGAATCGACCAAACCGATGAGCAGCCTAGCCAGCTCGTGGTCGGATGAGATTTCGGTCGCCTGCTGCAGCATGGCCCGCGTGACCTGCGAGCTAAGCCCCTCACGCTGGAAGATCGCGGTGAGCACCCGGCCCTGCTCGTGGTCCGAGTCGATGGAGCCGGCCGCGTTCACGTAGGCGATCTGCACCGACTCATCGACCGGTTGGTTCTCGGCGACGGCGACCAGCAGCCTGCCGAGGGTGTGGTCGGACTCGATGTCCTGTGCCGCCTGGCGAACGACGCTGCGAACGGTCTCCGGATCGAGATCGGCCTGGCTCAGCAGAACGCCGTAGTACCGCCCCGCGACGTGATCGCTCGGGATATAGGTGATCTCCTGCAACAGCCCATCGACGCCGTCGCGGGCCAAGATGCGCTCCGCCCGTTCCTCCGCCTCGATACCGACGCGCCGGAAGAGGACGAGGATCATGTCACTCAGCCAGGCGCGGGCGTCGTCGTCGTACGGCCGCTCGTCGCGGTCCACCCACCACTGGCGCTCCATGTTACCTGAACGGTCGGCCTCGATCTTCAGACGCCGCGAGGAGCGCCCTCGCTTCTCCTCGATCTCCAACTCGCCGCCGGGAGACAGGGCAACGATCTCGGTCTCCTCGGCGTTGAAGGTGATCTCGCCCGACAGGTCGACCTCCAGCTCGCAGTCATCGACCTTCATCTTCACCTGCATGTCGTCCTCGTCGATCTGGATCGACGTGGACGACGAGCCACTGCGCTCAGTCCAGTCGCAGAGCGCTGCGCCTACGACGGTCAGCGGGCCGTACGGCGCCCGACCGACCGACCGGCGGGGCCGGGGGATCGACTCCGAAACGCCGCTCGCAGCACCGCCGACTTCCGACGTAGCACGACCTCGAGCGACACGCGCGGCCCTGGCTGCAGGCGCGGGCCGGGCGACGACCTCGGCCAACGGCATCAGGGCCCGGCCTGCGGAAACACTGTCACGCCGCGGCCTCTCCTTCGCTTCTGTCGTCTCGGCGACGCCCCGGCTCGGAGACGCCGCAGCGACCGTCAGCGCCACCAGCGAGGCACAGAGCGTCGCCGGGATCACGAAGGTCGACGTCAGCGAACCACGAGCACGGCCCGCGTCCAGCACGGCCCGCAGCCGTGCGCTCAACTGTGACGCGCGTGCCATCGCGACGCTGGCCAGGAACGGCCGCGCTCTCAGAGACAGCGCCATATCCAGGAGATGTCCGGCGTAGTCCGAAGCGCGCGATCCGGCACGCAGCACCTCGTCGTCGCAGGCCAGCTCGCGCTCGATGCGCAGCCGCCGCGCCGCCAGCCAGACGAGCGGATTGAACCAGTAGATCGCGCAGGCAAGCCGGGCGAGCAGCTGGGTCAGGTAGTCGTAGCGTTTGACATGGGCCAGCTCGTGCAGCAGGACCGTATTCAGCAGGTCGTCGGCCCATTCATCGGCCTCGGCCGGAAGCAAGACGCACGGTCTCTCTAGGCCCCAGGTCATCGGCATACAGCTCCCCTGGCACCGTAGCACGGCGACGTGACGGGTGATGCCCAATTGCGCCGCGATGCGCGCTGCAATTTCCCACAGCCTCCCGCTCTTCACCGGGAGCGCATGGCCGGCGAGGTACCAGGTCCGCGCGACCCCAAGGGCGATGCCGGCCCCGACGGCGAGCGCGCCGGCCAACCAGACGAAGAACAGAACGGCGCTCCACGGTACTCCGGCGCGGGTCCGCTCGTCGGCTACCGCGCGCTCGGGAATCACAGAAGCCCCTGTCGCCCGGGCACGAGCCACGGCGACGGGCGCCCTTTCTACATCGACCCGGGGAGCCGGCCGCGACGCCGGACGCGGCCGATCGGTCCGTCGTGATTCCGCAGCCGCGACCGCTCCGCTCTCCAAGACTCGACTCTCGGTCGGAGCGAAACGCGGAAGCCCCGGCACATTCCATTGCGGGACGAGCGGCCCGAGGATCGGCAACAGAAGCACCACACCCAACGCGAGACTCCACACGAGATGTCGGAACGATGCCGGCGCCCGCCGCATCGCCAGACTCAGGGCCGCCGCCAGGGCCAGTATAAACGTTCCCTTTACGGCGACGCTTGCCAGAACCTCCACGACCATATCACCGCTCAGCATGACTACCGTCCTTCTTCCCTCGCCTGCTCGATCAGCTCGGCGAGTCGCTCGAGCTCCTCGTCAGAGAGATCGGCAGCCGACATGTCCAGGAACGCCGCAACCGCCCGCTCCGTCGATCCGTCGAAGAACGTCCGCACCAAACGCTGCATCGCCGACTCCAGCGCCTCGGCCCGCGGCACCGTCGGCCGGTAGGCGTAGCGCGGACCGTCCTCCTCGTGCTCCACGTGCCCTTTCTCTTCCAAAACCCGCAGTAGCGCCCGCACCGCCGAGTAGCTCGGCGGGGCCGGCAGATCTTCCAATACCTCGGCCACCGAGGCCCGGCCCCGGCGGTACAGGATGTCCATGATCTGGCGCTCGCGGCGGCTGAGTTCGGCGTCAGCTCGTTTCTCCATCGTGTCTCCCCGCCCTTTAGTCGGACGCGCTGCGGCGCCCCAGGGTTGCGGATGCTAGAAAAGCAGCATGATGCTAAAAATGCAGCATCAAGCGCGCGCCGTCAAGGACGGGGGAACCCGGCGGGATTCGGGGAGTCGGGGATATGGTTTGGCCTCACCAGGCGACGCGGCTCGGGGTGACGCGGTCGGTCAGGGTGCCAACGCCAAGCTGGCCGTGGCGGGGGGTCTTGCGGTAGCTGGTAATGCGGGTTGCTGCCACGGCTTCTTGCCTCAAATGTCACCGGTCGCTCGACGCAGGCGCGCAAGCTCTGCACGCAGCTCGGCCAACACTCTGGCGAATTCCGGGTGCTCCACCAGGTTGGTGATCTCGAGCGGGTCAGCCCCCAGGTCATACAGTTCATCAGTCACATCGTCTGCTATATACTCAATGTACTTGAAGTTGCGGGTGCGCACGGCCCGGATCGATGGTGTGACCGGGAAACGCGGTTCCCGGTAGTACTCACAGAGAAACGACCTCCTCGGCGCGTCACCCGAAGCTAGCTCTCGCAGCGTTACACCTTCCATCCCGTATCCGCCCCGCACGTGTGCTGCGTCGAGAAGCGAGGGCGCGATATCGAGGTTCGGAGCCAGCGCGTTCGAGACAGACCCGGACCCGAACCAGGCCGGATATCTGACGATCAACGGGATGCGGATAGACTCTTCGTATGCGACCCGCTTGTCCGTCATTCGGCGTCTCGGCGAAGGGGTGCCCGGTCGCGCTGAGCGCGTCCCATCTAAGGTCATCGACCAGTACGATCACTATGTTGGGGGCGTCAGCCGGGGCGGGTTCTATCAGTTCCTCCCCGCAGAGCGCCGGCAGACCCCGAAGTTCTGTACAGATGACCCGACACCGAGTCCCCGGAGTGGTCCGGCCGGAAACTCGTTATTGGAGGCGGGATTTTGGGTGTTCGATAAAGCTAATCTAGGGTACGGATGGCTGTGCGGATAGGCCGAGAGGGACTCGCCGTGGGGACACCCCGTAGGAGCGGCTCCAGACTGAAAATCGCGCGCTGCGCGATGTGAAGGCACCCTCAACCGTAAAACGACACGGCCCGAAGAGTCGGGCCGTGAACGTCTACCTATAGGCCGGGAGGGACTCGAACCCTCAACCTACGGATTAAGAGTCCGTTGCTCTGCCAGTTGAGCTACCGGCCTGGATCTCCATAAGGCATGGCAAAGCTACGCGTCCGGCCGCGAGCGTCAATCCCTGAGGAGCTGGAGGACGTGGGCGGGCGGCCGCGGGAAGAGATTGGGGTTGAGCGCCCAGGCGAGGCTCTCGAATCCGTCGACCAGGCGCGGTCCGGCGCGGGTGAAGCACCGGCCATCGCCGACGAACACGAGGCCGCGGCGCGCCGCCTTGAGCTCGCGCCAGCCCGGTCGGTCGGTGAGGAGGCGGATCTCCTCACGCGCGCGCTCGATGCCCATGTCTTCGCAGGCGACGACGATGAGGTCGGGGTTCTTCTTCCTGATGCTCTCCCAATCGACCGGTATCGGTGCCAGGCCCGCAGTGTTCAGAACGTCGCGGCCACCGGCGAGCTCAATCAACTGGGGCACCCAGTGACCGCCAGCTATCGGCGGATCCATCCATTGGAGGAACGCGACGTTCTGGCGGCGGGCGCCGCGCAGGTTGCCTTCGACGGCCTCGATCCGGCGATCCATCTCGTTGACCAGCTCGCGTGCCTCCTCCAAATGACGCAGGGCGAAACCGACGCGCGCGTGGTCGTCGAACACATCGTCGAGATGACGGGGGTTGAGGATCAGCAGAATGGGACGGGGATTGAGACCCTCGGCAACGGCTCGTATGCCGGGCAGCGAGACGAGAGAGATATCGGCGGGCCCCTGTGTGATCAGCACCTTCGCCTGCATCCCCCAGAGCGCCGTTTCGTCGAGGCGGTAGATGCTACCGAACTTCTTCATCGCCTCGATCTTTTGGTCATGGATCTCGCGGCTTGACAGCTCGCTCGCGTCGAAGCGCGGCTTCGTTACCGAGGTGCGTTGGCCCGCCTCCACTGGATAGTCGCAGGCGTGGGACACACCGACGATATCGTCGCCCGCGCCGATGGCAAACGCTATCTCGGTGGCCGTGGGGAACAGGCTGACGGTTCGCCGCAAGTGGGACCTAGACGTCGGGGAGCGAGCGCCGATCGCGGCCGCCGGTCTCCAGTTCGCGGCGGAAGCGCTCGGCCTCGATCAATCGGTTGACCTGGCGGTCGAGATCGTGGACCACGTCCTCGAGCTGGGCCATGCGCCCCTCGATCTCTTCCTTTTCCGTTCTGATGCCCCTGAGCTTGGCGTACTCGCGGATCAAGGGCCGCACCACGAGGTGCGTGGCGAGCGCCAGGCTGGGGATACCGAGAACGAAGACGATGGCAAGGATGTCCTCCACTCACTCCTCCACCTAGAAGGGTGCCGGAACCGAAAAATAGGCCTGTCGCCTCGCGGTCGGTAGCCCCGACCGGTCCCGGGGGTCCCTGCCTGAAACGCAACCTTTCGCGCCATCGTAATGTCCAATCAGGTGATAGCCTCACAGCCAATCACAGCACAAAGAAGGGGAAAGAGAGATGTACTCGAGGCCTTACCTGCTGCCGCTGCTCCTCGTAGGGCTGGCTTGCGCGTCCTCGGCCGCCGGCCCCCCCACCCTCGCCCCCGCCCTCCAGGAGGCCCGGGTGGTACAGGACGACGATTGGTGCCGCGAGAGCGGCTACGACCGGGACCGGGACCACTACTGCGAGGTCCGCGAGTTCACGCTCAGCGCCGACCGCGACGTGATCGCCGTAGACGCCAGCCCGAACGGCGGAATCAAGGTCGAGGGCTGGGAACGGAACGAGCTCCTGGTGCGTGCCAAGGTGCAAGCCCAGAGCCGTGACGAGGGCGGTGCCCGGGAGATCGCCAACGAGGTCGATGTGACAATGGGGCGAACCATCGAGTCGGACGGCCCGCGCACCGGCCGTGGCGAAAGCTGGTCGGTGAGCTACCGAATCTACGTGCCCTACGACTCGAACCTGGACCTCGAGAGCGTGAACGGCGGAATCACGATCAACGATGTATCGGGCGAGATGCGCTTCCGCACGACCAACGGCGGGGTCCACCTGAGCGGCTTGAAGGGTGACGTCGACGGCCGCACGACGAACGGCGGTCTGAACATCGAGCTGTCGGGCAGCGAGTGGGAAGGCGCCGGCCTCGACGTCCAGACTACGAACGGCGGGGTGAAGCTCTACATGCCGGACGATTACAACTGCCGGCTGGAGACGGGCACCGTGAACGGGTCGTTCCGCGTCGACTTCCCGATCATGGTGCAGGGCCGCATCGCTCGCCGGATAGAGGCGACGCTGGGGGACGGCGGCAAGACGATCCGCGTCACGACGACGAACGGAAGCGTCACGGTCGCTAAACGGTAGGACGGTGGGCGGTAGGACGGTCGCCGGTGGCCGGTAATTGTGAACTGGACAGTTCAGATTTACCGACCACCGGCCACCGTTCAAAGGTCATCATCATCCCGCAGCAACGCCGCTGCGTTCCCGGCGATCTCGGCCGGTGTGAGCGCCGACTTGTATACGGCGTAGTAAAAGACGGTCCCCTGCATCGCCTTCGAGCTTTTGCGCCGGGTACGGTTCATCATCTGCAGCTCGAGATCCCGCACGTCGAAATCGAGCCCGTCGCCGAGAGCCGGCCAGCGCCCATTCGACAGCCTGCCCGACCCCTGATCGACGCCGTCCACATAGAGGCGAACCCGACGCTCGGGGACGGGGTCGTCGGAGTCGTACACGACATGGAAGACGCGGCGCACGTCGTCATCGAGCTCGAGGGGCCAGCGGACATCGATTCTCGACCGGGTGCCCGTGCGTAACTGCATCGAAGGGTGACCGTTGGAGCCGGTCTGGAACATGGCGACGCGGCGCGCGCGCCGGTCGCCCGACTGGAAGCCGGCGATACGCTGCACGTGGGGCGGCTCGACCCAGGAGGCAACGATCACGAAAGTCGCCTTCGTCGCATCGTGGAGCGCCACCTGGTACTTCGAGTCCGAGACGTCACCGGCCACCAAGCCGCGGTGGCGGAAGCTCGTCGAGCGGAGTCCACGATGACCGTCCTTTACGGTCCATTCCAGCGCCGGGCCATAGCTTATCGTCAGGTCGACGGGGTCGGCGCGGTCGTCGAGCACGGCGGCCGGCGTGCGGCCGCTCTCCGCCTCGCGGAACCAATAGCGGCCGAGCAGGTGCTGCAGGACAGCCGGCTCGGCGGTGAGGCCGGAGATCCGCTCGACCGCGGGGCCGAACGGCCCAATCCGGGTCAGCACGCCGGTGGCGGGATCGATGATCGCCAGCTCGTTCTCCCAGCCGGTGGAGGCGTAGAGCGTTCCGTCGGGGGCAAACGCTATGTCCGAGATCACCACCTCGACCTCCGGCTTACCGGCGGCGTCGGTCAGGTAGACGGTGGACGTGATGTCGCCGGTCTGCGGGTCGATCGTGTTTATCTGGCCGGTCTCGAGGCTGCCGCCGCGGGAGATCCACACGGTGCCGCTCGCGTCGACGGCCATTCCCGCGATGTGGGCACGGCGCCCCCTCCAGTCACCGAAGCCGACCGGGGTCGGGTAATACTCGAGGACCGTGGCGGTCTTCCTGTCCACCCTCATGATCTTTCCCTGCGGAACCCCGCCGAACCAACCGCCGACGTACAGCGTCCCATCCGCCGCGAAGGCGAGCGCATCGACGCCGCCGGGGCAGTTGGGACCCAGCGCGAAGTCGAGTCCCGCGCCCTGCAAAGTCCCCACCACACTCCCCGCGCCCGTCGCCGGATCGATGGTGATGAGTATCGCACCGTAACAGGCTCCGCCCTTGATGCCATAGAGTCGCCCGCTGAACGGGTCGAAGTCGAGGGCGCTGATCCGCTCACTCCCCACGGTCAGTCCGCTGGACCCTATCAAGCTCGCCGTACCATCCACGTGGTCGATTCGAAACAGGCTGGCCGGATTGACGGTCCAGAACGAGGATGAACCGTAGAGGATGGTGCGCGCCTCACTCATAGAGCCGGGCGGGGGCGCGGGATAGAGCACGCCGGTCTCGGCGACGACGCGCCGAACCACCTGGCTGCTCCAGCGAACCGTGCCCTGGTCTTCCAACTGCAACGGATCGTCGGGCGAGCAGTCGGAGCGATTGTAGAGTGCCCCGTCGAGGAAGACCGCGCCGTAGACGTCGCTGTCGTCCTGGATCTCGATGCAGCCCCTGCCGAGGATGATCCCGGCCAATACTAGCCCGTCGCCCTCGAGCTCGAACTCGCCGCCGACGCCGGCGGCGTCGAAGTCCATGATGAAGAGGCCCTGGATGTAACCGTCACCTTCGATCTCGAGCTCACCGCGCACCAGCACGATCGGGAAATGATCGTAGCACGGGTCGCCGGGATCGTTCGAGCCGAAGTTGAGCGGGTGGCTCGTGTCGCAGCTACCGTCGGCTCTCTTGTGCGGACCGTAACGGTTCCGCTGGTTCGCCCTGCCCGGCCTCAGCGTCAGCTCGTCCCCGAACTCACCGATCGTCTGCGTCGCCCGCACCGTGACTTCGTTCCAGGTGAGCGGACCGAAGTGCTGGAAGGTTAGGTCGTCGATCGTCCCGTCCTCCACGACGGGCGGCCGGCCCAAGACCACGGCGTCATCCTCAACCTCCAACTGCGAGCGGTCTTGAATAACGATCCCCGGCCGGTCCAGATCGACGCAAGCGTCGCACTCCCAGCCCGGCGGCAGCGCGTCGTTCCCGTCTACCAGCGCCCGGTCCTCCAGCGACGTCCCCCCGCGCACCGTGACCGCCGCCCGGATAGCATCAAGCACGCCGCCCGCATCACCTACCGCGTCAGCACGGGGGCGCAGGTCGCCGGGAGCCGTCGGCACCCCCGGCTCGTGACACGCCAGTGCCAGTAGCAGCGGGATCACGGCGAGCTTCTTCGCGCTGGTCATCGCGTATCCTCCCGGTTGGTTACGGTACGGGAGTCTGCCGAGAGGGCGTTCCTGGCGGGAACGATCGGAGCACCGTCAGCCGTTCGTTAGCAAATCGGCCGCCCAGCGACGGTCGTCGACGTTAGTGAGTCTGGCGAGAATGGTGATAAGCTAGGGGGCGAGTTGAGCGGCGCAAGCTCGCCGCGGCGCCTGGAACCGCGCGCCGCCTTGCGATCCAAGCCACATCCCCCTATCCATGGCGCTGGCACTCGACCACAGTACCCGGTAGCCAGTATGGAACTGGACACCACACTCAACTTGATCACGACGGTCACCGTCATCGCCGGCGTGACCTTCGCCGTCTTCGAGGTGCTGCACATGAGCGCGCGGCGGCGCCAGAACGCGGCGTTCGCCCTCGTCCAGTCGTACCAGACCCCAGAGTTCGCCAAGGCGATCGTCAAGGTCCCGACCATCCCGGACGGGCTTTCGCGCCGCCAGCTGGAGGAATACCTCAAGGATGACATCGACTCCATCTACCTGATGATGACTACCTGGGAGAGCCTGGGCATCTTGGTCTTCCGGCGCGAGATCGACATCGAGCTGGTCGAGGACTTCTTCAGCGGTCCGATCACCGTTTCCTGGCGAAAGTTCCGGCCCATGATCGAAGCGATGCGTACCAAGCTCGACCGTGAGACATACTTCGAGTGGTTCCAGTGGCTGGCGGAGCGGATCGACGAGCGCGAATCCTTGCGCCCCGCCATACCCGCACAGATCGAACACCGCGCGTGGAAGTCGTGATTCGCCTTCTCATCACGAAGAGTGGGAACGTGAATCGAACCGCCTACCTGATCCTTCTTCTCGTCTGTGCGCCGGTGACGGCGTGCGGGCCGCGAGCGTTCCCCGAGACGTCGCCACTCCCGGAGGCGCCGGGCGCCGAGGCCGTGGTGTACCTGATCGGAGACGCCGGACTCGCGACGACGACGACGCCGGTCATCGTCCAACTGAAGCGAGAAGTCGCCGATCGTGCACAGGACGCCGAGGTCGCCGTCGCCTTCCTGGGCGACAACATCTACGAGAAAGGACTCCACGAGCCGGCGCACCCCGACCACGCGAAGGAGGTTGCGTATCTAGAGGCCCAGATCGACGTGCTGAGAGGCGTCGACGCGAAGGGGATCTTCCTACCAGGTAACCACGATTGGGGTTACGACGGCGAGCGCGGGTTGGCGCAGATCCGTCGCCAGGCCGCCCATGTCGCCGACGCCGCACGGCAGGGAGTCGATGTCGCCTTCTTGCCCGCCGCCGGCTGCCCGGGGCCCACCGTCCTCCCCCTCGGTATGACGGCGCTGCTCGTCTTCGTCGAGAGTGACCTCTGGCTGCGCGACCACGACTGGGCGGAGAGCAGCAGTTGCGAAAACACTTCGCTCGAGCAGTCGTTGAACTCGTTACGCAGTATTCTCCAGCGGAACGCCGACGGTGATCGCCGGCACGTCTTGGTCTTGGCCCACCATCCGCTCAAGACGTACGGCTCTCACGGCGGCTACTTCGGCCTCAAAGACCAATTCTTCCCACTGACCAACCTCTGGGGACCACTCTACATCCCGATCCCCTTCGTGTACCCCATCTGGCGGAACTCGGGGACCACCAGCCAGGACATGTCGCACGGCCGCTACCAGCGGATGGGTGAACAGTTCGCGGCGGTGTTCTCGGAGTTTCCCGGCCAACCCCTCGTGCACGCTGGTGGCCACGACCACAACCTACAGGTCTTCGACGGTAGTGAGTACGGTGCCGCTTACATCCTAGTGAGCGGCGCGGGGAGCAAGCAGACGGACGTCGGCTGGGACGACGCGCTGTTCGCCGTGGGCCGGCAGAACCGCGAGCTAGGTTATATGCGACTCGAATTCTTCAGGGATGGGAGCGTCTTGCTGAGCGTGGTCACTGACGGAACCGCGTCGTGCGACGATCGCGCCAGCTGTCCCGGCGAGCCACAAGTGCGCTACTGGCGCTGGCTCGCCGGTCAATGAAAGGAGCGTGACTGCGACCCCCGCGGCTTACCGGGAACCGGTGCGCTCCAGCTCATCGTCGATCATGCCGGCGATCACCGAGTACGGCGCGTTGCCGCGCGGGACGGGCACCCCGTTCACGTAGATGGCCGGCGTACCCTGCACGCCCACCCGGTTCCCCTCCTGTACATCCTGCCGAACCTGCTCGGCATAGTGGGCCGAGTCGAGGCAGGCATCGAAGCGCGCCCGGTCGAGTCCCAGGCGACCGGCCTTCTCCTTCAGCGACTCGACTTCCAGCCGGTCCTGCTCGGCGAACATCAGGTCATGCATCTCCCAGAAGCGACCCTGCTCGTGAGCGCAGAGCGAGGCGAGCGCCGCGCCATAGGCGTTCGGGTGGTTGTTGAGCGGAAACTGCCGGAAGACGACGCGCAGCCGATCGCCGTACTCCTCTTTCAGCCGCTGCAGCGTCGGGAAGAACCTGCCGCAGTAGGGGCACTCGAAGTCGGAGAACTCCGTCAGCGTGACCGGCGCGTTCGCCGGGCCCTGAGCCGGTGCACCGACGTTGCGCAGCTCCACACGGAACGGCTCCAGGAGAAAGACCACTTCCCTGTCTTGGCGCAGCCGCTGGGCCAACTGGCTCACCAGCTGCTGGCGACGCGTGCCATCCAGGTAGTCGGCGATCTGCGGCCGCAGCTCGTCCAGGCCCCGCCCGCCTAGCGAGGCCTCGTTCCGGTTGTACCACTCGGTGATCTCTTCATCCGTGACCGGCTCGATACCTCCGGTCTCGGCTTCGACTAGCTCCTCGGTGGAGATCCCCCGTGCCTCGGCCTCCTCATCGAGCAGGCGATCGCGGACGACCCGGTCGAGCGCCGCCTCGACCAGCTGGTAGCGTTGGAGACGAAAATCGTGTTCCAGCTGACCGAGTTCGGTCCCCGCCAACTCCTCCACATCCGCCATGGTCACCGGATCACCGTCGATGGTCGCCAGGACCTCGGGCCGTTCCGCCCCGGCACAGCCGGCGAGCCACAGCGTCCACACGGCGAACGAAAGCCTCCCGCGCCCGGAAATCACAACATTTGACTGCTCTCTTTTCGACATCATGCCCCGCATCTGGTGTGAATCGCCCGCGCCCCGACCGGTACTCCTGCGCGATCCGGTACGCCCGGAGCGAGGAAAGGTCCCAAGATGGTCCGAATCCCCGGGAAAGGCAACCAAACCGGCCCTCGCCCCGTGACGACGATTCGCGACGGCTCGAGCCCGGAACTCAGCGGCAGGCGAAGGGGTACCGAAAGCCCCCGCTCTTGAAATCTCCCCCGATCCGTGTATTAAACGAACGGGGCGCAGCTAGCGCGCCCTGCACGCCACTGCACCGCCACCCAGGAGCAAGCCATTCTCAGGAAGGTAGGCATCTACGTCTGGCCGGAGGTACTGCTGCTGCTCGCAGCGGTGGCGCTATTGTCGTGGCCGGGCGCCCGGGTGTGGCTCAACGACTTCGCCCCGGCCTACCCGGCGGTCTTCGTGGTCGGTGCCCTGCAGTGCTGGCGCTTCCAGCGCACCCGGCTGCTGTTCGCGATGATCGCTCTGGTCATGGCTGACCGCGTGCTCCTCCACTTCGCCGCGGGCATCGACGCGGCGATTCCACCGGGCAGCGTCGTGCTCAGCGCCGTGGCGCTGCTGCTGCCGCTCAATCTGATCGGCTTCGCCGTGGTGCCCGAGCGGGGTGCATTTACCCTGACTGGCCTGGTCCAGTGGACGGCGATCTTCGTCCAGCCGGCACTGGTGATCCAGCTCGTCCGCTCGGGAGAGACGTTGCCGGGCTTGCTCAGCGCCACGCTGGTGGACCCCAGCTACTTCGCCTTCCTCAGGATACCGCAGCTGGCGATGCTCTTTTTCATCATCGCCTTCGTCGTACTGGTCTCACAACTCATCTGGGAGCCGAGCGAGGAGCGCAAAGCGCTGGTCTGGGCTCTGATCGCCGCCTTCCTAGCGGTCAACACGGGCGAGGGCGGCCTCGGTTCGACGAGCTACTTCGCCGCCGCCGGCCTGATACTCGTCCTGGCGGTGATCGATGTGTCCTTCAGGCTAGCCTATCAGGACGCGCTCACAGCGCTCCCGACGCGTCGGGGATTCAACGAGATGCTCGCCCAGATGGTGGGACACTACACGGTGGCCATGGTCGACGTCGACCACTTCAAGCAGTTCAACGATCGCCACGGACACGAGGTCGGCGACCAAGTGCTGAAGATGGTGGCGGCCGAGATGATGAAGGTCGGCGGTGGCGGACGACCGTTCCGCTACGGCGGCGAGGAGTTCGCCATCATCTTCGACGGCAAGCGCGTCGAGGACGTGCAGCCGCACATCGAGAAGCTGCGCGCGACCATCGCCGGAAGGGTTTTCACCATCCGCGGCGCGTTCCGGCCCCGCAAGAAGCCCGACCAACCGAAAGAACCCAAAAAGCCCCGCAAGACCCTCAAGATCACGGTCAGTATCGGCGCCGCCGACAGCACCGACCCGAAGGAGTCGGCGGAAGACGTCGTCAAGGCCGCCGACCAGTGCCTCTACCGGGCCAAGGAGACTGGGCGCAACAAGGTGTGGGTGCGGGCGCGCCCGCGGATTTAGGTCGTCAGTTCTGCGAGCTTTGCCCGCGCCCGCTGCGCCGGCTTGAAGGCCGGGTCAGCTTCGCTCCAGACGTCTAGAGCCGTGCGCAGGTGTTCGATCGCAGACTCCGTTTCCCCCAGCTCCGCCCGCACTAGCGCCATCTCGTAGTGGGCCGTCGCGCTGTACGGGCTGACGCTCAGGGTCTTCCCAAGCTGGGCCTGCGCCTCCTCCAGATCGCCCATCTTCCGATAGCAGCGGCCGATCTCCTCGTGGATCGACTCATCGGAGGGATCGAGCGCGAGGTCCTGCTCGTAGGCCTGAATTGCTTCCCCGTACTCGCCGCGCATCTCGTGGATCCTGCCCCGGGCATAGTGGACGACCGGCATTAAGGCGTTGAGCGAGAAGGCCTGGATGAACGACTCCACGCCCGCTAGGGCGACCTCGGTGCTGTCCGGCTCCTCCAACTCCAGGTAGATGCTCAGCTCACCCAACGGCACGAAGCTGTCCCACGGCGGGGCCAGCTCGGCCCTCACTGCCTCGAGCGTCTCGTAAGCGCGATCTGTATGTCCCGCGGCGACGTGAATGCCGAGGGATCGGAACTCCGTCGCTAGCAGGGCAAAGGGTGGCATGAACTGTTCGCGCTGCTGCTGCGCCAGATCCACGTACTCGAGCGCCTTTTCCAACTGACCACGCGACTCGTAGTAGGCGCGCAACCCTTCGTACGCTGCAGTAAGGTCCTGCGGAGTCGTGGCAACGGCGAGCGCCTCTTCGAGGTGAGCTAAGGCTCGCTCGAGACCGCCGAGGTCCGTCTCGACCCTCGCCAGCCGAATCATCACGCCGACGTTAGTCGGATCTAGGAGTAGCGCCTTCTCATGGTTCTCCTTGGCCTGCTCGTGATTCCCAATATTCGAGTGCAGGTCTCCGATCGACGCGAACGAGGCGTGGTCGTCGGGGAACTGCTCGGCGTAGGATTCATAGTACTCGAGAGCTTCCTCGAACTTGCCTTGCGACTCGTAGACGGCACCGATTTGACGCAGTAGGTCGTACTGCTCCGGGTCGATCTCCAGGATCGCCACGTACTGTTCGACGGCTTCGTCCCTCTTGCCTTGAAAAAGGAGGAGCTGCGCCAGCGCGGCCCGACCCTCGATGTCGTCCGGGTACAGCTCTACCCGCATCGCGTAGATCGCCTGCGCTTTAGCGTAATCCTGCCGCGTGAAGTAGTAGTCGGACTTGACGTCGAACTGCTCGAGCTCGGGCAGCCTGTAGATGTGCTGCATAGCCGCCTGGATCGGCGCGATCCCCTCTTGGACGCGATTGGAGTAAGCGTAGACCTGAAACAGTGAGTGCTGGGCGGAGGCGTAAGTCGGATCTTCGGCCACCGCTCGCTCGAAGTGCGACGCCGCGGTACCCCAATCGCTGTTGAGCACGACGGAGGTGTAGCCGGCGACGACAGCCTGATAGGCGGCGAGCGAATTGGTCTGGATCTCCGAGAACGGCAGATCACTGACCTCCTCAAGATGGCGATCCGGCACCTCGAGGCTCCGCTTCACCTGGACCGTTGCAGAGTCGATGAGCTCGAAGACGTCCGTCCCACTGAACGTACGCGCGCCGATTGCCTTGCCACGGTCCGCGTCGTGAAGGACCAGCGTGACGGTGATCTCACCGTCGGCGCCGTCGATGGAGCCTGTGGCGAAACGATTGACGTGGACATCTGTTGCGATGTTCCTCATCAAGCTCGTGGGCATGCCGAGTCCTTCGGCGTACCCTGCCTCGGTCATCTGCTCGCGAAGCCTCAAACCGTCCGTAGCGCTCACAAACATGTCCTGCCGGAGGTCCGCCCAAACCCCAACCGGTATTCCGTACTGCAGCCAGTCGAGCGTCGAGTCGCCGGAAGCGTTCTCGAATGGGAACAGAACGACCTTCTTGCGGAACTCGCTCTTCGGGATGACGCGCTCGACGGTCTGACCCTCTTCGTCCTCCACGGTTACCGTCGTCGTCGCGGCGCCCAGGTCCTTGCCGGAGAACAGAAAGAGGACGAGCGCGGCGCAGACCAGCAAGTTGGCGGGGATACCGACCTTCTCGGGCATCGCCCACTCGTCGCGACCCGGAGCGCCGTGGAAGTAGGCGAGTATCAGGACCGACGGGATCAGCGAGAGGAGGATCACGATACAGAGATCCACCAGGTAGGTGGAGAGCAGGTAGCGATCCACCAGAAACCCGACGGCCTCGACGATCGCCCACGAGATTCCCAGATATATCCCCAGGATCTGGGGCACACGTCGCTTGAGTAGCTCCTTTAGTAAGGACGAGGGCATTTCTTTTCTCCCGGTTCCGATGCACACGATCGGTTGTGTCGGCGTAGGCGCCTGCGCCCGATCGGGCCAGCGCCCGTAATTCAATTTGTCGCGGGTACATCCTCCTTCAGGTACTTGTCGAACCAATCAAGGATGCGCTGGATGTAGTCGAGTTGGTGCGCCCGCTCGAGCAGGCCGTGCGGCTCACGCGGATAGAGGACGATTCCACTGGGCACGCCCTTGATGCGCAGCGCCGTGTACAACTGGATCGACTGCTCCGGGTGCACGCGCGTATCGGCCAGCCCGTGGCCCACGAGTATCGCCGTCTTCGTCTTGTTGATGTGAGCGATGGGCGAGCGGTCCCAGGCGAGCCCGGGATCGTCGAACCACCAGGTGTCCCAGTGTACGAGGGTCATTTCGTAGGGGATCTCGGTGGTGCCAGAGAACGAGATCCAGTTAGAGATCCCGGCATAGGGTATCGCCGCCTTGAAGTGCTCGCTGTAGCGCATACCCGCCAGGGCCGAGAAGTACCCGCCGTACGACGTTCCGCTGATACCGACGCGCTCGGGATCGATGAGACCCAGCTCCGCCAGGTGCTCGATCCCCTTGATGACGTCGACGAACTCCTTGCCGCCCAGGTCACGGTGGTCGCCCTTGGCAAATGCGACGCCGCGACCGCCGCTCCCACGGTAGTTGGGCATGAGAACGAGATATCCGTTCGCCGCCAGTATCTGTGCGGGATAGAGCGCGCTGGTGTTCCACCCGTCAAAGCTGATTCCCTCCGGCCCGCCATGAGGCAAAATCGCCAGCGGGTAGCGGACGCCGGGCGTCTCATCGAGCGGATGGATCAGCACGCCTTCGATGCGCCATCCATCGGCGCCCTTCCACTCGATGGTCTCCTGGTCCGCTAGCTCGACGCCGGCCAGCCAGCTGTTGTGCGTAGTCACCCGCACGAACCGGCCGCGCCGGTCGGCCGTGTAGACCTCACGGGGATGCGCTGCGGTGTTAACCGCCGTCGCGAAGGTGCGATGGTCGCCGTCGAAGCTGACACCGCCGAAGATCTCGGCGCCGCCGCCGGCCATCCTCTCGATCTCACCACGATCGGCACGAATACGGTTCAGCGCCGCCCGAGTTCCCTCGGCCGCTACGAAATAGACCGTACGGTTGTCGAGCCAGCCTATGTCCTGGGTGCTCCCCTCGTATTCGGGCGTCAGGTTGACCGCCTCACCACCGGCCGCCGGTACGACGAAGACGCTCTGCGCCAGCGGGTCGTTCATCGATACGGCACCGGCGAAGGCGAACGACTTCCCATCCGGCGCGAACGCCATATCGCCCAGCTTGCCGCGCGTCTCTGTGAGGATTTCGAGGTCGCCGCCTTCCACCGAAACCGCGTAGATCTTCCGGAACATGTAGCCAGCATCGATGTCCGCCGTCTCGGTGACCTGAACCGCGAAACCTCCGCCGTCGGGCCTCCAGACGAAGCTTCGCACCGTCCGGTCGTCGGGCGTGGCGGCGCGGCGCTCGCCGGTCTCCAGATTCTCCACCCACAACCTCACATGCCGCTCGCCTTCGCCGGCGACCTGCGCGTCGTCGCCCCGAGCACGACGCTCCGCTACTTCTTCGGGCACGGGCTCACGCGCCGTGTAGGCGATCAAACCGCCGTCCGGCGACCAGGCGTATGACATCACGCCGAGTGGCGAATGCGTGAGTTGCTTGACCTCACCGCCCGCGGCCGGGACGCCGTAGACCTGGGTCCGGCTGTCGCGCTCGACGAAGCGCGCGGTAAAGGCGAGCGTCTTGCCGTCCGGTGACCAGCGCGGCGAGCCAGCGCTCATCGGTGCCTCGACGATCGGCCGCGGCGCGCCGCCCGCGGCGGCGACGAGCCAGAGCTCGCTGCGGGGCCGTCCATACTCCTCATCCGCGGCCCTCGGCACGCTCAACGTGAAGGCGATGAGCCCACCGTCGGGGCTCATGGCGACCGAGCCGACTTGCTCGATGCTTACGACCTGTTCTGGGGTGATCGCCTGCGCCCGCAGCATCGCGGGAGTCGAGACGACCAGCATCGCCGTCGTCATCAGAGCGCCGAGGAGCGCCGGCTGCTTACGCAGGTGTGCGCGGTTCATACAAACCTCCGCTTCTTGCTGGGAATCACTGAAGATCGATCCGGGATACAATACGCCCTTTTCTGGCCGCTGCCCAGTCCGTAGAATCGGACTGCACACCAGAGATTTCTGACCGGGGGCGGCGAACATGTTCAGCAAGCGAGATCCCAGGGGCGCGCTTCTTCTTCTGGTTCTGGGCCTAGCTGTAACGGCAGGCTGCGCGAGCCAGCCGGACTTCGACGTCGTCGAGGCGAGCATTGCGGAGATCCACGAGGCGATGCTCGACGGCAGGCTGACGGCGCGGCAGCTGGTGGAGCTTTACCTCGAGCGCATCGAGGCCTACGACAAGCAGGGCCCGGCGCTCAACGCGATAATCGTCATCAACCCGAACGCGCTTGCCCGGGCGGACGAGCTCGATCGGCGATTCGAAGAGTCGGGCTTCGTAGGGCCGCTGCACGGCATTCCGGTGATCGTCAAGGACAACTACGACACCCACAACCTGCCGACGACGGCGGGATCGGCTTCGCTGGCGGGCTCGATCCCGCCGGACGATGCCTACCAGGTAAGACAGATCCGCGAGGCAGGCGCCATCGTGCTCGCCAAGTCGAACATGGCGGAGTTCGCCTTCTCGCCGTACCACACCGTGGGCTCGATGCTGCCGGGTCACACGCGTAACCCATACGCGCTGAACCGCGTGCCCGCCGGCTCGAGCGGCGGAACCGCGGCGGCGGTGGCGGCGAGCTTCGGCGCCGTCGGCTTGGGGACCGACACCGGCAACTCGATACGCGGGCCATCTTCGCACAACAGCCTGGTGGGGATCCGCTCGACGATGGGGATCACCAGCCGCGACGGCATCGTGCCGCTCTACCTGGACAGAGACGTCGGCGGACCGATGGCGCGCAGCGTCGCCGACGCGGTGGCCGTGCTCGACGTCATCGCCGGACCCGACCCGGCCGACCCGGTCACCGAAGCGGCCGCCGAGCATAAGGCCGAGCGCTACGCCGACTATTTGAGAGAAGACGGACTGAGCGGTGCGCGCATCGGCGTCGTGCGGCAGATCTCGAACACGGAGACCGCCGACCCTGAGATCCTCGAACGCTTCGAGGAGGCGCTGCAGACGATGCGGCAGGCCGGAGCAGAAATCATCGACCCGGTTCACATTCCGGAGCAGGACGAGATTCCCCTCGGGCAACGCTGGTGCCGCCGTTTCAAGCACGACATCGAGGAGTACCTGGCAAGCCTGGGAACGGATGCGCCGGTCGGCTCTCTACAGGAGATCATCGAGTCGGGAAACTACCACCCGTCGATCCGCGGCAGCCTCGATTACTTCCAGGGTATCGAGGGTGCACCGGACAATAACGCTCAGTGCGAGCGGGCGCGGGAGAACTCGGAGCGGCTGCGGGCCGGCGTGCGTCGTGCGCTGGGCGAGCAGCGGCTCGACGCGCTGGTCCACCCCACCTGGTCCAACCCGCCCCGTCTGATCGGCGACCTCAACACGCCGGCCGGTGACAACAGCCAGTACCTGTCGCCGCACACAGGCTTCCCGGCGATCACCGTGCCGATGGGGTTCGTCCGCGATAGCCTGCCGGTGGGGCTGCAGATCATCGGCGATGCCTGGTCGGAGCCGACGCTCATCGCCATTGCCTACTCGTTCGAGCAGGCGACGAAGCACCGGCGTCCGCCGCCCAGCACGCCTGCGCTGCGCTAGTCCTGATATCGTATCAGTCGGGCAGGTACTCGGCGAAGTGCATGTGGGCGATGCGATAGCGGTCGCCGGCCCGGACGTACACCGCGGTCATCGGGCCGCGCTGGATGCTGTCTACAGGCGCCGAGCGATCGCCGAACTGCCAGATCGCACCGACGACCGCCACGTCCCCATACATGCTGCTCCGCACATCCGCGACCCATAGCTCCTGCTCGGGCTGCGTCCCGCCGTCGACGAAACCGAAGCCCTCGTGGTGGGCGCGCACAGCGGCAAACCCCTCGATCAGCCCCTCCCGCTCCGATGAGAAGTAGGTCACGCTCGAGTCGGTTAGGAATAGCTCATCGACCCGCGCCAGGTCGCCCGTGTTCCACAGGTCTACCCAGGCCGCCACATGCGACTCGGCATCGAAGGTCTCGGGCGAAGCCGGAGGCCGGTCGGTCGGGCCGCAGGCTGCGATGAGCACGAGGAGGGGTATATGGGAAACGGCGGACCGGACACGCATGTGAGACCTCATGAGTCGTGGCGCTCCAGCAGCCTCTGGAAGTGGGGGTCGTCGCGCAGCGGGTCCCAGAGCGGGTCGACCCGCAGGGAAGCCGCGTAGCGCGGTGCCCGCTCGACCAGCGAGGCCAGAAGGTCGAGCGCCTCATCCGTCCGCCCCAGCACCATGTGAACCTCTGCCAGCGCGAGAGCGTTATGGTTGCCCCATAGAAAATCCTTCAGTGGCGGGACAGCTCCCAACGCGCGCCTGGCTGCCGCGAACGCCTCCGCAGAGCGACCGAGCCCCGCGTAAGCCCAACTCAGATCGGTCAGCCAGTAGGCGTTGCTCTCTGCGCGTCTGAGCCAGTCCTCGAGGATGACCCGGGCGGAATCGTAGGAGGCACGGGCGCGCTCGGGCCGGCCGCCGTCCGCATGGCTCCAGCCCTTGGCGAGGTGGTAGTGGTAATGGGACACCGTATCGTGCGCGAATGACTCGACCGACATCTGATCCAGCAGCTCGGCCAACTCGTCGGCAAAGACTCTGAAGTGCGAGTAATCCCATGACATGAGGTTGGTGGCAAAGGCCATCCTGCCCATGCGCGCCGAGCCCTCTCGCAGAACGCGCCGGGCACCCTCCCGATCGCCTCGCAAGTACCGGTAGTGATCGAGCTTAGCCGCGTAGGGCCTGATCTGGTCGGGTGCCAGGGCGATGGCTCGGTCGAACTGGCGCTCCGCCTCGGCGTAGCGGCCCGCGCGTGAGAGTGCGTAGCCGTAGCCTGTCGCCGTCGCCACCGAGCGTGGGTCGAGCTCGGCGGCCTTTTCCAGGAGCGGCAGCGCCTCGCCGGCCTCACCCTGCCGCTCGAGCAGACCGGCGATGTTCGCCAGCAACTCGGCATCGTTCGGATTGGCCCGCCGCGTGGCGCTGATCAGGCGACGACTCCAGAAGTTCGACGCGAACCGACTTGCTGCGATCCAGGCAGCGTGACTCGCCGTTCCTCTCGTCATCTAGGCGGCGATTCTTGCGAGGGTCGTTAGCCCGAGATATCCAAGAAGAAAGACCAACCAGAATGGCGCGTAGAACTCGTGGTACCGCCTGTTGTTCGTGATAGCGCCCACCAGGCTGAGCCCGAGCATGGTTGCGACGAAGAAGAAGTAGAGCTGTGGAAGTTCTCTGAGCCCCGTCCCTTCCTTGAGCACCGTCTCCGGCACGTCGATGCACCAGGCTACGAACTGAATGCCGAAGAACCAGGATCGATTCTTGTAGAAGTACCCCTTGAAATCAAAGTCGGTTGGAAAGTCCCACGGATACAGCATCGCCGCCAGCAGGAACAGCGCAACGGCGTAAAGGGTGACGAACAGAAACTGATAGAAGGTCCATTCCGCCAGCCTGCTCCACCAGAACATCCCCCACCAGATCGCCAGAACGTAGACCAGGATGTTTACCGTCCAGAGGGTGTGCACCCAGTAGGCTCGAATGGAATCGCGCTGCTGTATCAGCTTACTGGTGCCAATGAGCAGATGGGTTATTCCCAGACCCATGACCACCGATATCAGGACACCCAGGTACTCAAATAGCGCCATTCGTACGTGCTCCGTCCGTGCTCACTCTTGACCCGCGACAAAGATGAGCCGCCGTCAGTTGGCTAGCAAGAAAGGGGTCTTACGCTGCCCTCATCGTCGCGGACGAAGACTCTACTATTCAGGGAAGTTCATGCGGCGCAGCAGGTCATGGAAGCGCGGGTCCGACCTGAGTCCCTCATACATGGGATGCACGTTGATCCAGGGGAGACGCGGCTTCCGCGCCTCGTACTCCTGCTCGAGCGCCACCAGCGCCTCCTCGTAGCGGCCCAGCTGCGCAAGATACTCACTCGGGGCGGTAGTGCTGAAGACGTCGGTAGCCTGAAGCGCCGTGACCGCCGCCGGTGTCTTCGCCGGGTCGGATAGCGCGGCGAGGTAGGCGCGATAGGCC
>JABAOC010000321.1_pt1 | contig 73077 bp, 132 predicted proteins | sample 7062161 | NCBI WGS metagenome assembly JABAOC01 (sample SAMN14538625, study PRJNA623070) | marine sediment metagenome | biome: marine biome [ENVO:00000428]; feature: marine pelagic biome [ENVO:01000023]; material: deep marine sediment [ENVO:00002113] | place: India: Gulf of Khambhat ... | reverse complement strand
GCAGCTTGAACTTCAGTAGCAGTAAGACCTGAAGTAGTATTAACATAAGAAATAGCTGACGCATCATGAGCATCTACAGTATCAGCAAGATGATTATCTGCATTACTATCTATTTCATCAAGAGCAGCTTGTACATCAGTAGCACTAAGACCAGAAGTAGTATTGCTGTATGAAATTTCAGAAGCTTCGTCTTTAGTAGCAATTTGAGCAGCTACATGATCTCTAACTGCTTTAGCAGAAGGTAGCTCAGTGTCAGTTCCAGAAGCTGATATGTCTGTACTAAGAACTCCTGCCTTTAGGTTATCAACCTCAAGATTTGACACAGTGTTATTATCAGCATCGATAGACTTATTAGTTAGAGTCTGAGTACCATCCTCTGATACAACGCTTCGAGTCGCACTATCATCTTGATATTGTAGTTTCTTGGCACTATCATCATATTTGATTTCGCCTTCTTCAGTAACTGCAGTTGTGTCGGGACGAAGCTTAATCCCTTTATCAAACTGTTTTCTTTTTTTAGTCATTTATATCTCCTACTATGGCGTGTCTATCGTACTTGCCTTAAACCTAATTATACCTGATATGTGATTAGTTAAATCTGTAGTGGTATACTGAAATTGACCTGTATTTAGCACAGTTATGGTAGTTCCACTTTCTCCTTCTGCTTCAACAGTAATATTGAACTCAGCACCATTAAAACTTCCAATGATTTTACCCGCTTCTGTGAGAGTAGAAGCGCCTAAGTCGTAAACTCTTGTAATTATATAGTCTATTTCGACACGCTCTACTTCTGCGATATTAAAAAGCAGACCGGGAATGTCTGCTGCTGTACTTTGATTATTTGCGAGAGTCGCAGATGTTACAAGAATATCATTAGCACCCTGTACATTAGAAAGGGCATTTGTAGCTGCTTCAATCCAAGCTGTAACCTCTTCACCCCATCCCGGATTATCACCTTGATCGGGTATTTCAAAGACTCTGGACCCAATTTGGACTGTTTTGGACATTATCTACTCCATATATGATTGAATATACAAGAAATACTGCAATATCTCCTATATATAGTTGTTAAATGGATAGATTGATGATATAATGAAGTAAATGAAGTATAAGATAGGACAATTTTATAAATTTGAGTTTATGGAGCAGTATACCATATATGAGATAATAGACATACAAGGTAATAGAATCATTGACAAATTAGTATATAGCTCAGATTGGAGCATTGTTGAAAGGAACAGAGATTTCATCAGTAAGAGTCATATTGAAATTTATGAGCAGATGGAGGCTAAGTTAGTAAAAGCCTATGGAACTCCTCTCTGGAAGGTCTTAAATGAATAAAAAAAGGGGCAGCATTGCGCTACCCCTAAATATTAGCTAAGAATCAGCTAATTAAGACTTAATGTATCTCAATAGAGTAGAAGTACCCGGCTGAGAACAGAAAAGAGCTTGGTCAGTATAGGCTCTCATTTCGTAAGCGTTAGCATTCTCAAGAAGCTTAAGGAATTTACCTTCAAATCCCGGTTGCTCAAGAGTAACATCAGAAGAACCAATACGAGTGTAACAAGACTTAGGAAGTACGTAAGCAAATCCTTCTTTACAGTAGATAGTAGAGTGAATTTCAATCTGACCATTCTGACCATAGAAAGTAAGAGCTTTAGCACCATCTTCTAGCTTAGACTCAGAGTAAGAGCTGTCGTAACGTCTCTTAGCAGTCTGCTCAGTAAGAAGGTTGTTCCAAGACTTAGGGTTACAAAGAACGTAAACGTCCTCATCGGCAAGTCCTTTTTCCATAGCAACAGCAATAGCTTCTTCAATTTTAGCGAAAGAAAGAACAGCTTCAGAACCAGCAAAGTCAGTACCAACGTCTACTAGGTTTCCACTCCAAAGAGAGAAAGCAGAAGCGTCAATGTTAAATAGTGAACCACTGTTAGTGATGATCTTGTGAATACCAGCAAATTCCTTACCGAAAGCTCCGGCATAGAAAAGAACGTCAGTAGCAACAGCACCAGCAGGCATAGAGTCAACATCAACTTCTTTGTCAGCAAGACGAACAGCAGTAACTTCAGCTTCACCTCTAAGTGCTCCGGCAGAACTTCTGATTTCAACTGGCATCTTTTCAGAACCAGACCAGATTCCCGGTGCCCACTCATGGTCTTCAATTTTGATAGTGTTAGTAGAGATAGACTCGATAACACCTAGACCACCATCAGCTTGTCCATACATAAGTTGTACTTCAAGTCTTCTTGCGAAAGACTTAAGCATGTTCTCAACGATAAGCTTAGAAGCTTGGATAAAAGAGTTCTTTCCCTTTGAACGAGAAACAGCCCCTACCGATAGGTAAGAACGTAGAACCATTTCGTGTCCACGAATTTGAGCGTCTTCGTGAGTTGAAGCAATACCATTTCTAAGAGCGAAAGCAGTACCACCAGTTCCACCATAAGTAAATCCATGCTCAAGACCTAGAGTTACTGGTTGATGGTAAAGGTTTCCGGGTTGTTTTTCAGCCGCAGTAAAAGTAATCATGTTTAATAGTTTTGTTCCATCAGGAATGAGGTCTTTTACTCGGTCAGCATAAGCCTCTTTAAAGATGGCATTCATGGTTGAAAAATCATTATTATCTTGTGCCATGTTTTCTCCTTAAATTAGTTAATAGTTAAAAATTACAGTCACTCTTAAAACTTACAGTAATTACGTAATTAGCGGCAATAAATAAACGTAAATCACCTAGAATTAAGATATACCTTTAATTCCCTTCATAAACAAGTTAATATTATGCCCTTATGGGCGACCTTAATAGTAACTTTGTTTTCTCCATTTGGTATCCCTCAATCCTTCCGGGTATGGGGGAGCCGCTATAGATATGACAATAGTTTCTACGTATAGTTGTTAAATCGACCATTTATAGGTTTCTAAAGTAGTCCTTAGCTTTAGTGCGTTTAGCATTAGAATCCTTTGATTCTGAAGACTTAACACTCTTAGTCGTAGGTCTTACATCTTTAGCACTTTCGGTTTTATGGCTATTAAGACGTTTCTTTCGTAATCTTTCAAGATTCTGCTGGCCGATATATTCTTCCATAACTTCTTCTGGAAGTTCTTTCATAAACTCTTGTAGTTCATCTCGTATTTCTTTCTCAACTGAAGGGATTACGTCTTCAACAGTAATACTATCAGGGTTAATTCCCAATTCATCAGCATTCTCCATAGCCCATAGGAGATGATCGGCAATACGAGTGACAGTTTTCTTGGAACGTGGAAGCTTAGGATGAGCGTCTAGAGCTTTTTGAATCTCATCATTGAGTTCTTTAGCAGCTTCTTGCTCAAGTTGCATCATGCGAGCATTTTCAGCTTCTTCTTGTTGTTTTCTGAGTTCAGCTCTAGCTTCTGCCAATTCTCTTTCAATTCTTTCTCTTTCTCGCAATTCTGGAGATTTTTTACGTTCTGCAACTTCAGCTCTAAGACGTTGTTCTGCTAGTTTTACAGGGTCTAGACCCAGTTCTTCTAGCATACCAAAGGGGTCTTCCAAAAGTCGCTTAACTTCACTTTCATAGCTTTTCTCTAGTTCTCTACGCTCTTGCATAGCAACTTGAGAAGCTTCCGCAAGTTGAAGTCTACGAATAATATCTTCTTCATTACTTAGGTCTAGTTTAACTTTCTTCTCTTTACCATTGACCTTAAGTGTGTACTCACGAATCATATCAGCTACTTGTTCTTCAGTAGCTCCTTCTTCAATAGCTTCCTCAATTTCTTCTTTAAGTTCTTCTTTAGTTTCAGCTTGGACCCCTTCGCCAATAGGTTCACCAGAAGCTTCTTCCTGAGCTTCAAAGGATTCTTCTTCAATTACTTGATTTCCTGCATCACTAGAAAACCCGGCATCATCGGAAGTGATTGCATCATTTACAAATGGTGTGTCATCTGACATAGTATTCTCCTTTGTTATAGTCCTTTCGGATATATAATCAATTAGCCATCCATTATGGGTAGGCTATTTTTACATTATCTTTGACCTTTCTTGTATTTTTCTATCAGTCGAGAAGCATCCATAACTTCTTGAGAAATTTGGTCAGCTTTTTCAAAATCTCCTAATTCGCTGGCTTCTCTGGCTTGTAATAATTTTTTTTCAATTAACCTATCAGACTGAGTAGGTTGTGCTTCAAATAATTCTTTGAGTTGGTCTTGATCTAACTCTGTTTGTTTACTATACCTAGCCCACTCAGGATGATATGTTCCCGTTTCATCTTGTTTAACTCTGATTGGTTTTTCAATTTCTTCCAATTCACTTGTAGGTTTTCTAAATAGTTTTCTTCCCATTATTACGCTCCTTCGGGACCACCTTTAAATGGCTGTCCAGTTGCAGGATCAATTGGCATATCCGGCATATTAGGCATCTGTCCTGTATTCTGTACTCCTCCTGCTTGAGGATTTTCCATAGTTTGAGACATAGGCTGCATAGGTTGTGCTGGTTGATCGGGTTGACCTGTTTGCGGGTTAATAGGACTTCCACCCGAAGGAGCTAGAGGTTGTTCTCCAATAAGTCCTAATAAGTTAGGGTCAGTAGATTGAAGTAACTCAATATGTTCCTGAATATGAGATAATACTCTACTTACTAACTCACTGTCTTGTCTTAAATCTGGGTCTGCGAGAACATTCATGTGCTCACGTATATGCAGAGAATGTTTATCTACAGCAGTCGCTATCACATTAACTTCACCATCAGCTAGTTTCTCGTTTTCAGCTTTAATTAGCAAGTTTTGATTATTTGCACCTTCAGTCATTGATTCAAGTCGTCCAGTATTTATAACACTAAAATACTGCTCTGGGTTAGTAATAACGCCCATTTGAATTAGGTTATCTGCCATTTGTACCCGACCTGCAGTTGTGTTTGCAAGAGAGTTACCAACATCAACAATAACTCTATTGATACTCTCAATATCTTTAGAAGAAAACTCTTGCATTTTCATTCTATTAGTTTTTCCAGTAATTGCTGCTACTCTTGGAACCTTCGCAAAGTCTTGAAGAAGTTCTACAAGTCCTGTTCCAAGATTCTCAAGCATCATAATATAAGATTGTTGAAGTCCTGACATAAACTGTAAAGCTTGTGATTGAACGAGAGCAAGAGCAGTACCAGACTTTAGAGAAGATTCAGGATTACCTCTAGCAACAGAGTTAACGCCAGAGATAGTCTCCATGTCTCGTATTAGCATCTCTAGAAAGTTATAAGTCTCTGGAGCAGTTTTTGTAAGTTGTAATGCTTCTGGTCTACCCGGAGCACCTCCTGCAACAATAGCATTATACTCAATAAAATTTAGCCCTTCTTCTACTTGAGATATTCTAATATCATTGCCTCTTGGACTTAATATACTTTGAACACCAAAGGCATTGTTGTTTGTAAGAATAGTTGAGTAAAGACTATTTACAGCATCTTGCATTGGTAGCAAGTCAAACATTGGAGAGTAACCATAAGGAGTTCCAAGGTAATGACTCGGCATAATTGCATATACTGGGAGACTACGATAAGGCATCGCAGTATCAATAAGAATTGTATCTTCATCTAAATAAAGAATGTAACGACCTTCTGGAAGACTCTCGGTTCTTTTATGGTAAAACTCGTATACTGGAATATCAACAGTTTCATCTAGAGGTGTCAAAGACATCCTGTAATGTTGTTGGTCGTTCTTTGTTCTGATTTTTAGTATCTCGTCTTCTAACTCAGGATACTTCGCCATTAAATCATACTTGTTTTTGAAAGACCTGCAAAGAACCCAATCATGATCCATTGGAGATTCTTTAGTGCTATCAAATACTACATCAAATGGTGAGAGGTTTGTAAACTGAACATCTCCTTCATAAACTGGAGCTGCTTTTAGTTTCCGTCCACCTTCATCTACAGGATCGCCCTCTTCATCATAGTCAAACTGCTCGTCCATTGAAGGCTCGATATAGTCATAAATTTTTCCTGACGTAGCGTTCCATTCCATCTTAACATATCCCGCACCTAGAACAATGGCGTACTCAACAGCAGTTTTAAGGTAAGTTTCCATCTTTTTTTCACGATGGTAATATTCTAGTAGACCATTGGCTAGGTTAGTTTGCACTTGGGATTTGTAATCAGTATTCACAGACCTTGCTTGAAACGCAGGTCTATTGGAGGTAATCATTGTATGAATATGACGGGCGATGTTTCTGTAATGATTAACTGCCATATTAACTAGTTCACCAGATTCTCCGGCAAAGCTAATAGAATGTGAGTCAGATGCATACGAAGAGTAATAGGAACCATGATAAGCTTCCCAACTTCTACGTAGTTTTTCGATATATCTATTTGAATTTAATAGGTTAAACCAATATGAACTTTTTCTAGAAAGGTAAGCTACTGATTTTTCTGCTTCATCGGCTGCGAAGTATGTATCACTTTCATATCCGGGTTTATAACTTATCATAATATGTCCCTTAAAAACTATTGCTATATCTAGTTGTTATTTCGTTTTCTTTTCCCTGTAATTCCATACATAATTTCACTAGCTTTACTGGCTTTTTTCTTGTAACTATCTGGAAAATGTACACTTTCTCCCTTTAAATCGAAATAATCATCAGGATATGGATTCTTTTCTAAATACACATTTCTAACAAGATAGACTAAAGCATCAACAGCATCGCAGTGATGCGGTTTCATATCTCGACTTCTATCACCTTTTAAACGCTGAAAATCTCGTTTATTTTTGGCCCATCTAGCTACTTCTAAATGGTAAATTAAAGTCTTACACTTTTTATCAATTAGTAATCTGCCCTGTTTTAGCATCATACGTAGCTTATTTATTTGAGCTTCTTTATTATCTTTAGCTGTTGGGATAAACTCCAAGCCATGTTCGGTATTTAAGTCATTTATAAGAATCTTATTATTATTGTCCATTATGCGCAAATAAGGTTTATATGTTTCTCCTGTAAGAGCATTACTAAAATTAAGTTTTTCCTTCCTTCGGATTCCATCGGCAATATCTAAGGTAGTTATTACTTCTCCTTCGCCACCTAAAGTAAGTTCATCACATACAACAATTTGACCATTGAGATAATCATAGTAAGCAAATAAAATTACTGTTAAATCTGTAGCAGCAGGGTCGCCTGATGTATAAGCATCATAAAATGCGGGTTTTTCTCCGACAGTTATTAGTATATCTTCCTTTAACTTTTTATCAAACTCAGGAACCACAAATTCTGAAGAAACAACATCAGACCTTAGCATATACTCCCGTTGAAAATCAGGGTCTTCAACACCACCGGGAAATTCTTCAGCCATCTCTTCAATGTCTTGTTCGGTAATCATTGGGTTAGAGTAAATATCATACTCAATAAGTGAACCATCTTTTCTTGCAGGAAGCACATAGTCAATCATAAAAGGATGGTCAGGTTCCTTGGAAGGTGTAGATGCTAGTATCATCTTTCCTTTTGTTGTAAGAAGAGTAGGCATGACAATTGACTGAACGATATACGTAAAGTCATTGTAGTCATGGAATCCACTTTCATCAAGGATTGCAAGGTGACATGCGGAACCTCGAATTGACTCAGCATTACCTGCGTCAGTACCTGCCATCTGTATCTCACTACCATTAGGAAATACAAACATCTTATCAGCTTCCTTCCATTCTGGTTTAAGATCAATTGGACAGTCTTTTAGTATTTCCCTCATTTGAAAACGTGCAACGTCCTTCGCATCTTTTTTCTTAGGGAAAAGAATCTTAACGATAGAGTCCTTCTGTTTAATGCATTGCTCTACAGCTAGTAACATCATAACAAAGGTTTTACCAAGTCTTCGAGCGCATAGGAATACTGTCTTCTTCCCTTTGGAATCATAGACAGCTCTACGCATTTCTTGCTGAACTCCTCGGAGTTTCCACTCAAGGTTTCCAAGTCGCCAGAGCTTATCCTTAGCTTGTGCTTCTGTAAGCTGTGAAGTTAAATCTTCAACCTCATCACTCACTACTTCTTGCCTTTTACAATCTTAAGTAGCTCGGCTTCCGACTTAGCTCTACCCGGAGCTTCCTTCTTCTCGAATCCTGCTCTAGCCATACGTAGGTTCTTGTGCAAGATGTCAAGAGTCTTAGCGTCATCTGATGTAAGTCCTGCCCCAAGAGCAAGCTTCTTAAAATCATCAATAGTCTTTTGACAGATGAACTCAATATTAGTAACGTGTAACTCTTCAGTAATGTTGTATGCTTCTAACATTTTGCGAAGCCTTACAACTTCTCTTTGAAGTTCTTCATTAGTGTCAGGAATCTCATTCTCAATTGCCTGCTCTCTTAAATCTTCTAGTAGGTCGTCTATCTTCTTTGTCATTAGAACCTCAATTCTTTACTATCTTGAAAACCTGAGAGAGAAGCTCTTGCATCACGTAGAGCCTTCTCTCTAACAGCGTTTTCCTTTAATTGGTCTATACTAAGTTTGAGTCTCTCAACCTTGAGTTCTTCTTCAAGCTTAGTTAGTTCGTTATTCTTAGTGGGTACTGCTATATACTTTACGCTAAGATACGAAACAAAGCCGACAACACTAGACAAAGCTGACACAATAATAGCATCTGAAATTGTGGGAGTCTTCCATAGCATAAAGCAAGAGTAAATTACAGGGATGGATAATAAGTGGTACACTTTTTTCATAGAAAGTTCCTTTGGTAAATGCTTAGTGGGTTATCAAAAAGGTAAACCTACTTACATTATCTCTGGATTATTATTAAAGTTTATGGTATAATACTACCATATATAGTTGTTAATCTTAGTATTTCTCACTTTTTTTCCAATTCTACTTGACTATTGCGATATTTTTGGTATAATCTGTTTGAGACAGCCAAGGGAAGATAATAACAACTAAAGGTAGAGGCGGTTACATGAAAGCGACTTACATTAGAACAGAGTATGTGACAATGTGTGCTAAAGAAGCTAACGATGAGCTAGTAAATATAATAGCAGAAGAACTCTCACAAAGAATTCAAAAAGAGGAACTAATGCGAGAACTAGGCGTTGATTTATCTTCAATATTCGATGGTATCCTAGATTGGTGACACATCTTCTGTTTTTTAGTTATCTGTGACAGATAATACCAGTATGTTAAATACTAAAAAAGAGCTGTCACAATAGGTGTCACATAATGAGAGAACATCCTGCAGTTTTAGAACTGTATCACATAATCCAAGAAGAAGACTTGGAACTTAGAAAAGAATCCTTTAAAAAGTGGAAAGAATCTTGGCTTACTTATATTGAAAAAACTCAATATGTAGTCAATAAATCTGTTATGAGTAGTGAAGATACTGACTTTACATGGTATAAAGTAGCCGAAATGTGCGCAGAGGAACTAATTGACGAAGATATTAGTACAAATACATTTACTAATAACTCGTTTACTTGTGAAATTTATGCACTTAGGAGTCAAAATGGAAAACTCAAAAAGAATACAAAGGGCACTAAAAAAGCTTGATGAGCTTAAAGAAGCCCTTGAATTTTACAGCAATGGTGAAAGAGAGTTTCGAGTAGCTTTTAAAGAAATACGGGAACTTATAGATGAACTTGCGCTTGATCGAAAAGTGGATCATACAAGGCTTGCGAAGAAGCTTAAGGCTTATTGGAAGGCTGAAGAATCTTAAGACTTGGTGTGTATTTGGATTCCATAGTTGGATAACTATTGGAAAATATATAGATGGACCCAATAAAGGGAACCATTGTGTAATGTGCAAAAGATGCAGAAGGATTGGTATATATGTACAAAATTGAACGAAGTATCAAAAACTTAGAGATGCAACATGCAACGTGTGATAACTCTATTTGTGTAGAGATGTTCGAGACAGATGATGTTGAGCTAGTTGAAGTTTGCAATAATCACCTTTTTGTGGTAAAATTCAAAAACATAAATGGAACAATACCTTCGAGTTTTTTTACTCAAGAAGCTAAGGATAAGCTACTAAAAATTGCCAAAGTTAGGAATTCAGCGTTATGGAAAACTCTCAACAACTAAGTCAAAGGAAACTCTTTAAAGTTGGTGATACTCTTATAATCCTTAATAAAAAGCTTAGAGAAGAAGCTCCAGAAGGTAGAGATAGAATTACTATTAAATCTTTCAACAGTAATGGATGGGTATCCATTCAATACGAAGATGGAACTTATGATTATCTTACTCGTTCTCTCCTTGAAGATCACTGGGGACCATCCAAATCTTATGGTTCACCCTTATGGAAGGTAATGAATGGAGCCTAAAGAAGGTCAATACTGGAAAGACAACGAAGGTATTATCAAAATCCTACAAATTCAGTATGATAGAGTGTATTTTGAAGTAATAGAAATACATGATGGCTTCCCAACAGGAACCTTCCCAAACCAAGAACTCGATGTTGGCGATGTTGATTATTGGGGACTTCACGTATTCCAACTTCCTAAATGGACAGCAAGCCAACTTAAACATCTCCCTGCTTACGGCTCACCCCTCTGGAAGGCACTAAATGGATAAAATTAAAGAAGGCGATAGGTACTGGCACCCCGTCCTAAAGAAAATAGTGACCCTAACAAAAATCCATCCAAACAGTGTAAGGTTCAAATATAAGGTCTTTACTGGTAGTCCGAGACATGAAAATAGAGTGGTTCTGCAAGACAGAGACTATTTTGAAAGTATGTGTGTGCCTGAAAAAATATATAATTCTCCTCTCTGGAAGGCTCTAAATGGGTAATATCAGAGACTTTTCTTGGCTAAAGATCATAGAATCTATATGTAAAAATGTGGAAGTTACAGTTTGTCCCTTGACAAATAAGTATTTATTGTGTAGAATAGATACTGAAGAAGAAATGGAGATACCTGCTAAGTTCTTTCTTGAACATCGAGGTACGGAACTTGCGCAGATAATCTATAACTTTGACCATTACGGCAAAGAGAAAGCAGAGAAAGTCTTACGGCATTTTAAAGTAAAAGACACACCTCTTTACAAGACGCTAAATAAGGAAGAAGATGAGTAAAAATGTTAGAATACGAGATGGATATGAGACTAGAACTACCGATACTGTCACAACTACCACTATCCATCCAAAATACCAACACCTCTACCCAGAAGAAGCTAAGGACATTGAGATAGGTTTCCTAAGTGCTTATGATTATGATCCTAATACTTGCTTCCCTGCTATAGTCCCTGCAAACCAAGGAGTTACTTTCAATAACTCCTCTACGGTCTACTTCGATGCACCTAAGTATATACAGGTACTTTTAAAACATACGGTTCACTACGTAACTCACTCCTCCCCCCTAGGTAGGGTACTCAATGGTCGTTCGGAATAGAATCCTCACTCCCGCATTATCCCTAACGCCTTCTCAGAAGCTCTTAGAGCCTCTCTCAGGCTTTCCAAGGGGGAAAGATAGGGGTAGACATGGATAATCCGCAAAAATGGACTAAAAGCGAAATTAAGAAGTTTGCCCATAGTCTCGTAAATGCTGGAACTATCCCTAAAACTGTGCAATCTAACTACTATTGTCCTCAAGGGAAACTTTATGTTTCCTTTAATCATTATCTCATCTGCTCTGTAGCTGATGAGGATTTAGCTCTTAAGGTGTTGAAACAAGTGGAAAAGATAACCAATAGTCCGTTGTGGAAGGTGTTAAATGACTAAAAGAAGACACAGATTACTTATAAAAGGCGATCCTGTAAAGTTAATCGGACCTGTTTCCTATGTACCTAGTATGTTTAATTCACAAATAGGGTATGTTATAGGAGTAGATATGGACGATATGCATAGCAAAGGTCGGCTTATTTTGGTTAATTATGGAGGGGTAACAATTCGAGTTTATGAAAATCACTTAAACCTAGCTGAATACGTCAATTCTCCCCTTTACAAAGTCCTCAACCCATGATATAATCCCCTCATGGAATACATACTGCTCACATTATTAATTCTTACTCCCTTGTTTTTAATGCTTTTCTTTGCATTATCCTGCTATGCACCCAAAAGAATTCCACCAGTTATAGAACATGTGTACTGGGATGACGCAGGAGAAGGGCATTTCTTGGTACTTCCCTATAAACTATCGGAAAGACATATAAGGCTACAGAGTTTGGACTACCTAGGAAAGCTGTGAAACCTAGAAAAGGCATGAAATACCAGAACCATTGGGGTACAATTATTGAACTTCTTGGTCACAATCGTATCATCTACTCTCAAAAAGGAGACGTAGCTGTGGAAATCTGGGAGGTTAAGGTGCTAACATCGGGAGAACCAAAGTTAATCAAAGGTCATGCCTACATGATGAGTGGGGATAAACTAGCGGAATTAGGATTTAAGCCCCTGAAAATGTATGGATCAAAGCTATGGAAGGTGTTAAATGATTGATAAAGTAGGTATGCCCATGTGGAAATGTATCGATTGTAAGAACTGGGACTATGTATTTAAGAAAAAATGTAAGCACTGCGGGTTCGAGAGAACTGATAGTCAAATGAAATTCTGGCCATTTGGCGGTGATGACGCTAGATTTCCAACTGATTAAGTATTTTTCACCCCAAAAATTTTTTAGGAATGCGCAAATTATGAAACTAGAGACAGGACAATATTGGGAATTTAACGGAACTGTTATTCAGATAACAGAAGAAGTAAAGAATCATAACTTTTATGAATCAAGGGCTTTTGATTATATTTTTGTGGAAAGTCCAGATAAGATTGGACCTATTTACATTAGTCAAAGCATGGTGGATATATCAGGTAAGTATTTAAAAGCATATAATACACCATTATGGAAGGTCTTGAATGAGTGAGCGTAGCGAGGATGAGTGAAGATTACTATGCAATGTTCAGTATATGTCTACCTATCTATGCGACTTTTTTGGTTTTAATGATTTGGAAGATTTGGACTGATTAAGTATTTTAGGTTGTATATATGCTCTCACAGTAACCTAAATATCCCACATCATAAAATAACCCTACCCCCCCCCCCCCCCCCCCCCCCCCTTGGCATGATCCTTGCAGATGCAAACCTTGTGCCAACTTCTTTTCCTTGCAAGAGTTGTGCCAATAATCTTTTGTTGCCCTTGACAGACAGAAGTTTGACTACCCAAACAAAGGAAGGTCTTGACAAACTATTGTTTGATCGACCGAACAAAGGTAGGACTTGACAAACGAAAACAGCGAATCTCCGAAGCTTGGAATATACGCACCAATGCCTGAGAAGCTCTGAGAGGCTATCTAAGCTCTCCTAAAAAAACCTATACTAGGACAAGGGGCAAGGCGTTTGGAGCGTTCTCAAGCGAATCTGAGCTGTCAAGTTATTATACAATTTACTGTCTAAACTTTGATCACCAAGAACTTTATTGTCAATTCTCTGTCAGGTACGAATTTACTTGACACATAAAATTTATTTACAAATGTGAAGATTTACTAATTGACGAAAACCTGACAAAACCATGACAATTCAGATGCGCATTGTGTTATTCTGAGATTGAGTTAAACATCTATAAAGGACTTTAATATGACTAATCTTTCACACTATTTTACCGCAGAGCAGATAAACAAACTTAATTGTATGAATTATCAGGTTTCTACCAGTGAAGGACATTACTACCTTCAATGCGGCATCGAAAGCCTTGAGAGGTTTTCTAAGCAGCATCAAGTCAGGTTTATGCCTATGCTGCAGGACTTGCTTGGAAAGGGCTATTTTACCTTGGCTGATAATGATACTGAAATAGCAATGATCTAATAACAGGGGGGCGCTGCCCCTCAAAGGACTTTAGTATGAATACAGACGTATATGTTAACATGGAAACTTTCAAGATATTTAAGAGCAAGGCTTCAGGAGGTTGGAAGGCTATGGTTCACCTTCAATATTTTACAGATGAAGATGAGAAGGTTGAAGAGGTTCACAGGAAAGGCAAAACCAAACATGAGGCCATGACTAATCTCATGAGATCGGTGCAAATTAGAACGAAAAGGCTTATAGTGAGACTGAATAAAAAGGAGGACTAGGAGGGGCTGCAAAGCCTCTTTTTTTATCCAATGATCTTGGAATCTCCGAAGTTACTCAACAGGACCAAAGCGGAATCTCCGAAGCTATTAATTGACAAACTCCTGACATTGTTTTGATATTCACCTGACAGTATTATGCTATACTGGAGAGGTAACAAACTGATAACTAGAGTTAGCAGAGCCACCGCCCCTGCAAGTTTTTTTTAATGGCATGACTTTTGATATGCAAGAACTATGCCAAGGGATTTATATAGGGAATCTCCGAAGCTTCTAAACAAGAGTTGTTTGTCAAGAGAATTCTAGTATTTTCTTAAATAATTTACTGAAAGTTGACAATTAAAGTCTTGACACATTTTTTACTTGACAAGGGAAATTGTGGAATATACGAAGTTGAGAATATACGAACATATGCTTCTAAGGCTCTCTGTGGTGGTTCTAAGGCTCTCTGGAAAAGCCTATACCTAGACAAGGGCTAAGGCGTTTAAAGGCTTTAGAAGCTAATCTGAGCTGTCAATGTTTTAGACAGTTTAGAGGTTCTAGTGTATACATTTTACACACTTTCCTATAAGACTTTAAAGAGGTTTTTAGTATGATAAGAGCTATGGAGGCTTTATCAGCTTTTTAAACCTACTATAATGATACTAGGAAAAGCTTCTCACTACCTATAAAGGAGGTACTTGGAAGGTGCGCAGGTTTTTAGTTCAGCGCTTTTTCACAGAGCTTGAAAACCTTCTCTATGGTTACGTCTAGAGAGACTCAATATTAGTAACTAGAGAGGTTAACTAATACTAGTTGTTAAATCGTATATGAGTTAATAAGGTATTTTGGAGAGACAGTGCGAAAAAAATCAAATAATCCCCTGATCTTGATAACTTATGAGGGTAGTTTTTTTTATAGAACAATGCAGAAAAAGCTTGATTATTTGTCTCATTGTGTTATTCTGAATGAGAGATAAAAACTAAATGGAGGTTTTTTAGATGAGCAAGGCAAGTCACTTAATTGGAGAGATTGAACAAATGCTAAGAGAATTCAAAGGCGTCATGTTACCTCATGATAAGTCTTATTTTGAATTTTGTCTAAAAAATGCAGGCGTCAATGGTCTGACAACAGCTAAGGAAAGACTAGAGGATTTGATTGATAACCCTAGGACTAGTCGAATTTTAGTTGTAGGCGGTAATACTTATCCACATAAAGATTCTCTAAAGGCTATGGGATTCAAGCTTGGAAAAGTTAATGCTCAATGGGTCAACTACTCTGTGAACTATAATGATGAGACTGTCAAGGCTGTGGAGGGACTAGGACTTTCAACCATTGAAACTGACAGCATTGAAAATGCTATGCCCAAACTTGCAGAGATGAGAAAAGCAGCGCAGGAAAAGCAAGCCGCAGCGCCCCATGAGCTTGATGGAAAAGTTTTAGAGGTGACTAAATGGTACGGGCGAATAGTTAAAGATGAATTTAATCTTGATGTGATTTTCAGAAACTTGAAAGTTGTCAAGGTTCACAGAGAAACTGATAAGGCTTATCAGGTAGACTTTCAGCTTTTCGGTGGCGTAGCAAGGTGCTGTGGTATCTGTGGTAGAGAACTTGATAATGAGATAAGTAAAGCTGCAGGCATTGGACCTGTATGTGCTACGAAATTAGGCTTTCCACGCCCTACAATTGAAAGCGCAGAAAAGATTAACAAGATGATTGAGGAAAAATTCAGACAAGCGGGGACCATTGAAAAGAAGTGGATACCTAAGAGCCAAATTACTATACTGGAGGTGAACTAATGCGCAGATATGATTGGGATAGTCGGAAACGATGCGTTAAAAAAACATTATACAGAGAAAATAAGACGCCTTTATATAAATATAAATTGTTTATTGATGGCATTGAAATTAAATCATCTCCTAAAAAAGGGCAGTATGCCTTAAGAGGTGATACGCTTTATTTTAGTTTGGAGAGAATTCGAGGCTTTTTCGAGATAGTCAACGGGAAAAGGTTTATTACTCATAGATTTTTTTGGGATTGTTCTAATGGACTTGAAAAGAAAATAGACAAATTTCGTTATCGTTATGGTCGAGGCGAACATGTAGAGATAAGAATAGTTGCGGTTAAAAAAACTACCAAGAGGCGTCAAAGGACTAGAGAAGAGATAAGTAAAGGTAGAGAGGATAAACTTTACTGGACTAGAGAGCGTCTAAAAGAAGCTAATAGGCGTCTAGGTTCTATCGAATCAAATTATGAGCATAAAATCGAAATGGCGGTAAAATCTTTCAATAGAGAGATGAAAGAAACTAAAGAGAGAATAAAACGAGATGAACAAATTTTAAACAGTATAAGGGAGTCAATGTGATCAATCTTTTGACAGAACTAGGACAAATTTTAGCGCAGGCTTTTATCTTTTGTGTCATCTTTTGGTCAGGAGTTTACAAGATTTTTACAATTATTTATTTGAACTAATTTCCAAATATGATAAATTAGAATTAACACAATGTAACTGAGGAAAAAGGCATGAAAAGAATGTTAAATTATAATGAGATTCAAGCGCTGCGAGTAATGCAGAATGTTATTACTCAATCAAGGCGTTTCTATAATAACACTAGTCAATCGACTAGACCTATTCTGAGGCTTGTAGCCTAATCGTGATTCGCCTAGGGACGGGCGCAGCCTTTACAGGATAGAAGAGAAGTAAACAATGCGCACAGCGCAAAGGAGCATAATAATGGAACTAGACTTAACACAATACGGAGATAAAGAATTATCTTTAATTATTTTTAATACAGAAGGACTTTATAACATCAGGCATCAGTTAACGCAGTATGACCTTGATGAATTTGGTATACTGTTTACAAGTGAACAATGGGAAACTTTCCAAACTGATTTAGAAGAAGAAGAGGTATAAAATGAGCGAATTTAAAGCAGGGGACTTTTTAAGGTTACGTAATAATCCCCACGAAATAACTATAAAGGTAACTAATGTTAAGAAACGCCTTGCCGTTATTGTACAGGTTAAAAATGATGCACCTAAAGGCTTTACAGAGCTTCTAAACATTGAAAGTCAATGGGCGCATTTTACTAATAGAAAATGGGTCAAGGTCAATGCGCTTGAAGTTGCTTTACTAGGACTTGAATGATCTTGTCAATTTTCTGTCAATTTTTCCTGACAGAAACTTTACTTGACGCTATGCAGAAAATATGAGAAAATGAGATAGGAAAGGAGATAGAACAATGGAAAAACAAATTAAAAAACCTAGCCTAAAAGATAAAATCTATAAGGTACTAAAAGAGACTGATAAACCTCTGCGCATGAAGGAAATTTACGCCTTGCTACCTGCAGAAAAGTCTCATTGTATTAGGGCGAGAATTTATAATCATTTGGTAGGTGACTTCAAGTATAACAAGGCGTCTAGAAATNNAAATCTATTTGTGAGGCTTGAAGGTTCATTGTATATGCTTGCAGAGAAACTAGAAGGGGCAACTAATGATTAAACAGATTTTATTGCTATGCGGCTTAATACTTATTATATCTTTCATAGGAGAATGTCAAAACAATTCAGGCGATAATAGAGCTGATTTAAAGTTGCGCCTTCAACTACTCAAGGGGGAAAAGTGAAAGAAGAGATAGAAAACCTTTTCAGTGACTTTATATTAGCTTATGTCCAAGAAAATCAGCTTTATGTAGATATACTTAGGACCAGAATCTTTAATGCTTATATGCGCCTCGAAGTGACTACTAGTGAAATCTTAGAATTTAGTGATCTGTTATTTGAAGAGGTGATACAATAAAATATTATATAATAGAAGCAACTTTATACTGCGGTTTAATGCACATTAAAAATGAAAGTGACAGCCTGCAGTAAAAATGATAAAATAAAGTAGGAAAAGGAGTTGAACACAATGGAAAAATTAAAAACTAGAAACGAATATGTAGGCTGTAATAGAAAATGTAGGTATTACGCAGATAAAGAAGAGGCTTATAGTTATGGTCACTGGTGTTTTGTTAAGCGCATCAATGGCAAGCTAGTATTCAATGACTACAACTATAGTCACACTACTAGAAGGCATCAAAACGCTGTCAAGTCTCTATTAAGAGAGCTAGGCGTTAAAATTGACTTATACGTTTATATGCACAGCTCTCTAAGTGAAGAGACTTTCAAGACTAATGCGCTTGATGCTTATTACGATAATATTGTGAGGTTTATAGTACAGAACAATACTAAAAGAGTCAGGAAAAAAACCATTGAATCTAATAATAGGACCATTGAAAGATGGAAAAAAGAGATGGCAGAGCTTAAGGCAGCAGGCGCAGAGTATACTTTTAGTCAAGTTTACAAGGCTTTTAGACGCTATAAAGAGAGGCGAGATGAGAAGCAAGCGCTTATATCTTTTGTGAAAGATAACAAGGGAAAAGTTTATCAAGATAAAAACTCAAAAGAGTATTTTCAGATCATGCGTAAAGTTGGAGATGATAGGGTAAAGCTTTTCGCCCTTGCAAATGATGTGCCAAGATGGAGAAAAGAGCGTGAAATTTATTTCAGTAGACTTTTAAAAGACTATTCTCATTCACCATTATATAGTGCAATGATGTAAAAAAAAGCTTGCTAATTATTGCAAGGCATGATAAAATTCAATAGGAGGTTAAACCATGCGACAAATTATTAAGTATAAGAATAGGAAGTATTACGACAAGAAACTGAAAGGCTACGTAACCTTGAAGGGACTACAAGCTTTAATTAACAATGGTGAAAGTTTTACAGTGACAGAAAAAGAAACTAATAAAGATATAACTTATCCTACTCTAGTAAATGTTTTGAGTAGTAAATTAAATACTAATCAAGTGAACAATGAATCAATCATTGAACTAATTAACCTATAGGAGCTATTTTAATGAACATCAAAGGGCTAAAACGGGCTATCCCCGTATGTTTTGAATCTAATGTTACTCTCTTAATTCATGGTAATCATGGGGTAGGAAAATCACAGGGCGTCAGGCAAGCTGTGGAGGGCGAGAATATTGGAAAAGTTTGGGACTTTAGATTAGGACAGATGGCAGATTGTGGAGACATTATCGGGCTATTGGACCTTGAGAAGAGTCAGGACTTTTGTGAATTCAAACTACCGAAAAGGCTGCATGATATTATTCAATATTGCGAAAATAATCCTGATAAATATGGGGTATTGTTTTTCGATGAGATGAACAGGACTACAAAAGATATTCTGCAGGCTGTGTTTGAAATTGTACTAGATAACAGCGTCAATGGCGTGGTTTTCCCTTCTAATATGCGCTGTATAGCTGCGGTAAACCCCGCAACTGATGATTATAGTGTACTAGATTTTGATGATAAAGCCTTTGCAGATCGTTTTTGTCACGTAAAGTTTGAACCTAGCGTCAAAGATTGGTTGACTTATGCTAAAAGTCAGGAAGTTAGTCCCTCAATTATCGGTTTTTTACAAGATGATAGCAGTTTCTTAGAAGAGGAATTGCAAGACTTTGAATTGCCTGTAAAACCTTCTAGGCGCTCTTATTTTACTGTGGATAGATTAATGCAGAATTGTGAACAAGGTGCATTGCTTGATGAGCTTATCATGGGCATGATTGGTATTGAAGCTACGTATGCCTTTAAAGATTATGTTAAAAAGCATGGAGAGTCTGTCAAGGGCATTGAAGTTTTAAATGACTACAAGACGCATAAGAAACTTGTCAAGTCACTGTCTACTAATGATGAGAATAACAGAGAGGACTTGATAAATAAAATTTGTCGAGAGATTAAAACAGAGCTTGAAAAGGTAGAACAGATCAATAGTACATGGGAAAATAACTTAGTTGCGTTTCTCTGTGATATACCAAAAGATTTGGCTTATGCCTATACTCAAGAATACATGGAGCTTAACAGCTTTTTGAATACTGAGGGCGATAATGAACAAGGCTTAACAGGTCAGAAAACTGACGCTTCTAAAAAACTAATTAAGCATTTTACTAATTGGCAGAAAACCGAAACTAAAAAGGAAAAAGACAGTGAGTAAAAAAGAATTGTTTAATAAGGCTGTAATGCAAATGCTTTATAGAGGTACTACTGACTATGGAGGTAAACGCTTTTACGGGTATCTCCTATCAAGCTGCAGGAAGTTTTTCGACCAATATAATGTGCCTACTGCAGGCGTTAATATTACGGACCAAATTAATCTGTATGTTAATCTAGATTGGTTCAATAGTCTTGAAAGTGACTTGCAACGGGTCCAAGTTTTAGAGCATGAGATGAAGCATCTAATTAACTTTCACCAGAAAAGACTTAAGATGCTGCACAGTGAAAATGATCACAAGCTCTGGAATGTAGCCTGCGATATAGCTATTAATGAGCCTTTAACCTCTCTGCATGAATTTGGCTGTACAGCAGAGAAATTTAGAGAGCTTATACCCGACCTTAAGAACAATGAGACGGCAGAGTATTACTTTCAAAAGTTGAAAGAATACAGAGAAGAGAATCAAGACGGACAAGAGCAAATTGAAGGCAAAGGTGAACCCCATGATGATCACAGTACATGGTCAAAAAGTGAGGATTTGTCAGGGGATAATGAGGCGGCTAGTGGTAAACAACTTGACCAATTGAACGAACAAGTATTAAAAAAAGCTATGAAAGACGCTATTGAACAATGTGAAGGGCGTGGTAACGTGCCTCAAGACGTTTTAAGGCTTTACGATAGATTGGGCGTGGCATCAGTAAATTGGAGACAGCACCTTAAGGCTTTTATCGCAAGGGCAGATAAATTCAATAAAGAACCTACACGAAAGAAACGTAATAGGCGATATGGCACGTTAGTTGCAGGTAAAAGGAAAAAACCTCATACACACATTGCTATTTGTCTTGATGAGTCAGGCAGCGTAGGGGACGATTATCATAAGCAGTTTTTTAACGAAATAAAATCTATTTATGAAACTTCGGAGATTCGCATTACATTAATTCATGCAGATTGTGAAGTGAAACTAGTTGAGGACTATGACCCTAAAAAAGAAGTGAAACGTGTAGCTTGCGGTGGTACAATGTATATGCCTGCTATCGAAAAGGCAGAAGAATTGAAAGTTGACGGTATTATCTATTTTGGAGATGGCGATATTTTCGGTGAACAACTACGCAAGCCTAATTTACCTTTTCTGTGGGCAATGGAAGATGGCAGAAACGCCCCTGCACAATGGGGTAAAGTATGCCACGTAAAGCTAACACAAAGGGGGACTAATGAGTATTAAGGTCAAGATAATTAACGTCAATAAAGAAGAGAATAAGTATCTTATAGGGACTACTGCTAGATTATTACATAATACTGCATTTTATAATAGTGAAAATTATCATTGCTATAATATTATATCCTATGATGGTAGAGACTTAAATATAAGAGTTGACCATGTTAAGCGCATTGATAATACTCCTTTATACAAGGTACTAAATGAATAAACTAGAAGTAGACTTAAACAATAATGAACCTTGGATTAATCAACTTAAGCGCCTTGAGCATGATCTAATTGTTAAGGCATTAACAGAATCTCAAGGTAATAAAGCGCAGGCATCAAGGCTGCTAGGCATCAATGAGAGTACCTTAAAAAAGCGCATAAATAGCTCCATGCAGCTTAAGCAGGTAGTTAAAAAGAGCAAGCCTAGACGCCTTGAGAAGCCTCGTAACAGCGTTTCTAGTATTGTCCTACACTTCCTATTAGGCAAGTCTATTAAGGAAATTTCAAAGGAAACTAGATGCGCACAGAGCAAAATTATGGACAAGCTTAGGGATAGTCTAGGCGCAGAGCAATGTAAAAGAGTATTAGAAACTAATGAGCAACGGAGGAATAACAACATGATGAGTATTGAACAAATTGTAGAGAATAATAGACAACTATTAGCAGTTATCGCAGAGAGTATAAGAGAGAATAAAGAGCTATCAGAAGAGAATCTCACTTATGCCCGAATTCTCTTTAACAATGGTTTTATCAATGAGAAAGGAGAGGTGACAGAAGAAGGTAGAGAGGCGCTTTATCACTAAACAAAACTTATTGGGTAAACATTTTTTATCGCCTTATCGTACAGGTCACTTTACAAGTTTTCAAAGAATAGTGAGAGTAGTTAAGGTTACTGATAAATTAGTACACTATAAGTATGTTAATAATAATCGAGTTGCTGATGTGCAGATGAGTCACGTAATAGCATTTAAGAGAGACTTTGAGGCATTACCATCTTATGATAGTCCATTATACAAGGTACTAAATGATTGAGATAAAGAAAGGTCAGAGGTGGATTAACACAATTGATCCTGAATACTCTAAATATTATAAACAGCCTATGATCATCACAGACGTTATTGGTATTGTAGTCTTTTATTATTACCCTAATTTAGATGATAAATATACCCCTAGAGACTTAAGAAAGGTAACTAAAAATGTATTACAGGCTTATTATAGGTATGATAAAGCTTATGATAGTCCATTATGGAGGGCGCTAAATAATTAAACCAGAAGTAGGTCAATACTGGAAATGCAAGTTTGAAGGAGATGATTCAATTGTAATTTGGCAAGTTTTAGAGCTGTATACTAATGATGACCTTGAAGATATGGTTAGAGAGTCAATAGTATACTCTTCGCATGATGCTTTTGAAGTAGGCGAAGAAAATAGTGAACCTATCATTAATTATGAATCTAATGGTTCTATAACAGACTACACTTTAGACAAGACTTTTAACAGTCCATTATACAAGGTATTAAATGGATAACAAACAATGGGAAAAGAAAGTTTTATCTATCATGGAGCGCCATTATAAGTCTATGGACAATGCGCTTAAATGGTATAATACCCCTAACAATAACTTAAGTTATTATCAAAACCCTAAACCTACTCCTAAACATTATGTAGACAATGGGAAAGGTGAAGAATTAATGCAATGGATAGAGTTATGCTTAAATTAGAAGTAGGTCAAATTTGGCAATGGACTAATTCAGATGATCAACTAGTAGTTTATGAGATTAGTAATATTACAGAAAGGACTAATAATGCTAGTATTGATGTGACAGTGCTTAAGTCTAATAGTGAAGAATTCCATGAGGGACTTTTTATTAAAGATTGGGTAGACAGTGCAACTATACTTAAGTTTGACAAGTATGTAAAAGCTTACAATACGCCATTATGGAGGTGCTTAAATGGATAAAGAATTAAAGGTAGGTCAAAGATGGGCGCATATTGATAGCGATAATGAATATGCGATATACGAGATACTAGATATATATGAAAATGGCACCATTGAAGATGCTATTATTCAAAAAAGTGAAGGACATAGTGGAGTAGTTGGACTAGTGGTAACTGATGCACATATAAATAACTACTTAGATGAATTTGAGGTTAATATGCAGCCTCTAGTTAAAGTCTCCCCTTTATATAGGACTTTAAATGCTTAAGAAAGGTATTATACTCGCATTACTTCCTTTAAGCGTTTGGGGTCAAGACTTATCAGACCATGTAAAGGTGCGCAGATTCTACATTGAAACTGAGAAGAGAATATTAACTAATAGAGAATACTTCTTAACAGAATCAAGAGTAGCTCAGAATGATCTTAACATGGTTTTTGACCTTGACTTTCCTGCAAGGTTCTATTATAATAACAGAGTGAATAGTATTGTAGATACTAATCAATTCTCATTTATAGGCTATACTTTTGAAGTAGGCAATAGGCCTTTTAAAGGCATTGAAGTATACTTTCAGCATTTTAGTGGTCATGCCTTAGATGAAGCTTTTGAGAGAGGTTTTCCGCAATATAATAAAGTAGGTATAAGGTTTTACTTATGGAAAAGGTGATGAAAAAAGGAGAATATTACAAGTTTAAAAGTTTTAGATTTGATAGTTCTTATAATGCTATTATAGTTAAATTACTAGAGGACGTTGTAAGTCAGAGCGATAAGACTAAAATACAAATTGTACAGCATTTTGATAACGATAGATTAGGTGAATGTAGCTGGGTTATGTATGAAGGACATTGGGAAAAGGTAAAGGCTTATAATACTCCCTTATGGAGGTGCTTAAATGAATAGGATAAGATATACTAAAACTCGCAATCCTAGTATTATTCGCTCTGTGCGCAATTTTCAAGGGCAGCAAGGCGCATTATACCAAGTAAAAATTAACACAGAGGACAATACTTATAAGGTTATTAATGTGAGTAGCCAAAAAGTAATTAGATCAACTGAGAAAGATGGCAAAAAGCCTCCTAAGAATCTTTACACAGTGAAGGAGCAAGTTAAAAAAGCTCTTAAGACAGTAGGCGTTAAGTTTGAGCATGAATTTAGAGGGATAGATGGAAATTAAAGTAGGTGACTATTATAAGCATTATGCTGATAACGACATAGTATTAGTTAATAATGTAGACATAACGTGTAATAAGGTACAAATAACAATTATTGAGGATATTACCGATTCATGGAGCCTTTATGAAGATGAGGATAGAACAAGAGATTGGGACCCTATTGAAGATTTTAAAGAAAAGTATGTCCCATATAAACTTTACAACTCTCCTCTATACAAGGCGCTAAATGGATAACTTTAACTATCTTAAACACATTAAAGAAGGTCAACATTATATACACATTGTAGATAAGGACATTGTGCGCATTGAAAGTATTAATTGGGAATCGTGGGACGTTACTTTTAAGATAGTCGAGGATAGATTTGAATCATGGCCTGACGATAATGATCCTGAAATAATACATCAATGGGACATAGATGCTTTTGATATTGAGTATACATCAGTAAAATCATATAATACGCCTTTATATAAGGCAATGAACGGATAAGGAGAAAACTATGAACATTAGTCCATTTACACAATTAATCTTAACAATGCTAGGTTGCACATTTATTCTGCGCTATGCACTACACAGAGTAGAGAAGCAGCTTAAAAGAATTCCTGTAAAGATTCGCAAAGAAGAGAACAAACAGAAATGACTGAAATACTAATTAACCTCTATGAGAAAGGTATTGACGTAGAGATAACTTTACAACAGACCGATTATGTGATAACATTACATGATAGGTATAGTGACCACATTTTGAGTAAAGGTATAGGTAATACTGAAAGTGAGGCACTAGCCGAGGCAATAAGTAGGGCTTTATTAGCTCCTAGATTTGAAGGATTAAGTAGGTTATGATAGTTTTACAAATGTATATCACTACAGAAAAACAGAGAAAGGAAGTTTTAGATAATCTTGATTATAGCCTTGAAAGAATACCTAAATATATTCATCTATGGGACGATGGAGCGTGGACTAGCGATAGTAGCTGTTTTAAAGCACAATACCCTAATATGAAAGAGGTTAATCCTATTACTTACTTTTCGCCATTATACAAGGTACTAAATGGGTAAACTATGTTACTAACAATACTAATTAGTCTAGTATTAGGCTATTTATTCTCAAAGATTCTCACTAAGTCTATTGAGAGAGAAAACGAAAGTCTTAAGATAACTATTAAGATGCTTAAGAAGAAAGCTTTAGATGAGAAAGACAAGCATAATGAGAGAATTTGGCTTATGAACCAAGCCTTAGAACAATGGAAAAAAGCTAATGGGAGTCATTAAGTGAATATATTTGTCAGCTATAACTGCCCTGTTAAGTCAGCTCAGTATTTAGACACATTACGTTGTAACAAGATGATCTTGGAAAGTGCGCAGATGCTCTCTACAGCTTTACGTCAGCATGGTTGTGATGATAGTATACTATACAAAACTACTCACTTAAATCACCCTATGAATATATGGTGCAGAGAGAATAAAGCTAATTATCAGTGGTTATTAGACCACATGAAGGCATTAGCAGAAGAATACTATAGAAGGCGTGGCAAATGGCATAAAAGCTATGAGAAGCTCTTTAAGACGCTCTCAGAAGGTATTACATACCTACCAGATGGACAGCTTACACCATTCCCTAATTGCGCTGCAAACAAGTCTAAGGGCGTATGTTTTAAGCATATACCAGACGTTCATGAGGCTTATAGATTATACTTACAAGAAAGATGGAAAAACGATGTGAGGGAACCAGTATGGAAGTAGGTAAATATTACAGGTGGTCAATGTGGGATAAAGATAGTGGAAGGTTACTAGTTGAGTCTTTCTCAGAATCAGATAATGAAGTGGTAGGTATACGTGTTTATGGCGATGGTACTGTTATGGAGAATAGTCGTCATTACTTAAGAACTGATGATCCTGATTTATATTGGATAGAGTTAAAAGCTTATAATAGTCCATTATGGAAGGTGATGAATGGATAGAATAAACGAGATACCTTACNNCTTACTTACAATTTCCCCAAGAATGGCAGGTTAAGGTTATACCTAATGGTCAGGCTGATGCTAGATTCTTAGTTAAGCTACCTCAAATGGAGAGTAGAGTATCAGTATACTTAGACTTTGACCAAAAATTAGGTTACTATGGTTCTGGTGATGCTACTAGTCCTTATTGGGAAGTATATCCAGATACTAATGGAGATACCGCAAGGTTTGCTATTGATGACACCGAGGGACTACTTAATAAGATTCAAGATATTTTTGATGATTTTAAGAGTAAGAACAAGGTTAAGTTTTCAAAACTATGGGAGGTGATGAATGATTAAAGTAGGACATTATTACGTTCATAAAGATAACTACAATAATCCTGATGACACTATGTACTATAAAACAGTATTTAAGGTACTCGAAGTAAATAAACATGATATAGTAGATGAAGTATATTCAACTAATGAAGATAACATATCTTTAGCTAAAGGCGCTAAAACTAAACTTGATAGAAAGCCTTATGAACGGTGCTTTATTGAATCTAAAGTACACAATTCACCTCTTTACAAAATCCTTAATTCGTGATATAATGGAGCAGAGATGATTTGGGAATATAAGATAGAGACACCAACAGAAGAAGCAAGTAAAGAAGTACAAGATTGGCTTTTTAAGAAAGGTTATAAGTGGTCAAAAAGTTTACCTGTAGGTGTATATCATTTTACCAAGAAAGCGGCTATTTGCGCTTGTGAAATAAGAGGCAATAAAGAACTAGCTTGGAGTAGGATTTTTGATAATACTGAGACTGATGTTAAACATATACTAACATATAAAGAATTTAAAGTATTTGATACGCCTCTATACAAGGCATTAAACGATTAAGGAGAAAACATGGATAAAAAGAAACTAATTGGACATTTTTCAGCAGCTCTTTCAGGACTAGTATTTACAGGTATTGTAGGTACTGCAGCAGGTGAGACTTTTGGCTACTCACATGGCGCACTAGCTCTGTTCTGTCTATTTGGCTACCAGAAACTTGCAGACTTTTTCAGCTCTAAGGTAAAGTAATGTTAAAAGCTGGTGATTATGTACGCAATGTTGATAAAGGTGAAGGAACTATCATTATTAGAATAGATAAAATGCCTTCTTCGGGTACAGTTATTAGGGATACTTTTTTAGATTATGAAAAAGGTAGTTATTCAAATACTTGGAGAAGATTTACTGATAGTTCAGTATGGGTAAAAATTGCTTATATGAATACACCCTTATACAAGGTAATGAACGAATGAGACTATCACATACTGCTAAAGAAACTTACTTAACTTGTCCTCAAAAGTGGAAGTTATACTACCAAGACAAGTTGCGCTCTACTCTTATAGGTTCTGCCTTATTCTTTGGCTCTGCCATTGATGAAGCGTTGAATCGGTTGCTCCTAGAAAAGAAAAGTGAGTTGACAGAGGAAGAAAAAGCCTTGATGGAGTTTACTCCAGAGGCTACCTTTGTCAGCTCCTTTTCTCAAGCCAGAGTAGCTAATGAGACAGTGCGCATTGCTACCAGTGAACAAGCAATGTATTACAAGAGTGACTTGGACATTGATCTATTGGACGATGGTGACTATAAGGACATTGAGGACTTTGGCAGTATTGTGGAGATTATACTAAAGAATAGAAGTGACGTTGAAGCTTTTACCGAAGAATGTCAAGAGCTGTTTAAGAAAGGTGTTGACACTGATACTCAAAGAATGTATAATTACATTTGTTGGCTATCCCTTAAACAGAAGGGACTAATGCTAATAGACGCATACAGAAAACAAGTTATGCCAGAGATTGAGGAGGTATTTGATGTTCAAAAGCGAATTTCTCTCCCAGATGGAGATGATGAGTTCATGGGCTATATCGATGCTATACTTAGCTTCAATAGTGAGTCTGGGGTTAAGTATGTATGTGACAATAAGACTAGTTCACGACCTTATAAGCAGGATAGTGTGCAAACTTCAGAACAGTTGGCTTGCTATTCAGAACATGAAGAGAACGACAAGTGTGCATTTATAGTATTAGAAAAGAAATTGCGCAAAAGAGAACCAAAAGTTAGGAGTAATATCATTAAAGACACTATGCCAGAAGAGACGATTAACGATACTTTTGATAAAATAACAGAAGTATTTGAAGGAGTAAGCGAAGAGAAGTTTGAGAAGAACTTTGATGCTTGTTATCAATATGGTAGGAAGTGTGAATACTATGATTATTGTAGGACAGGTGACTTAAAGAATCTTAAATACGTGGGGAAGAAATGATAGACACAGCAATACGTTTCCTTAAGAGTGTTCCGCAAGATATTTACTTGCACTTCTTAGTAGGACTAATAGTATTTCAACTACTAAGACACTACCTTAAGGCTACTTACTGTGCATTTATTGTAGTATTGCTCGCATTATTTAAGGAATACTTAGACCTAGACTTTATTTTAATGACTAGGGACTACTTAGAACCATTGAAGGATATATTTTTTACAACATTGGGCAGTTTTGTAGGTATGCTGCTCTATAAAGGAGAGGAAGATGTACTATAGAATTAAACTATCAAAAAAGGAAGCTTTAGAAGTATTAGAGAAAGGTGACGTTTTAATATCAGCAGATCAAGTTGATGAGTCGATAGCTTATGGACACTTTAATAGTTTTGAGCGAGAGAGTGAATTTGGAATTGCCATGTTTAGAGGAGAACCTTGTGCATTAGAGGATAACTTCCCTCAATATAACATCAATCTTAAAAAGGAAGATACATATTATACTAATGTTATTATTGAAGGTAGAGAAGAAGAAGCACTTCAAGCATTAGCAGAGGAAGAACTAAGACAAGATACTAGTGCTTTTGCTTGTCTAGACCATGATGTGAGTGTAGGAAAAGACTATCTTCAAGTTGGCTGTCAGTATATTACCAAGAAAGAAGCTCTAGATATTGCTAAGTATATCACTAATTTGTGGGGATAAATGAAAAGGAAGATACACGTTAATCAACACAATATTAGAAGCAACCTTAAGCATGGCACTAATAAGCCTGTAGTCACTGTAAAAACTTATAAGAGTAACACTTATGGTCACGTTGTAGAGATTGCAGGCCCTAGCAAGGTGATTTATCCCGATAAACCCTTAAGCTGTGGTGCTAGAGTTTGGATAGAAACAGAGTCAGAAGTTAAGGTGATAGATACTGAGACAGGAGAGGAGACTTTAGTATGAACATTGTATTAGCGATAGCAACATTATGTCAGATTGCAACAGGAAATAAGTATGCTTCCTATAATCTGATAATAGCTGCGCAAAACCAATATCAGTTAGAATTAGCAGAATGTATGCTTGACAAAATGCGAAGTTTCAAGTATAATGCAGAGAAAGACTTACTTACTTGTATTAAGAAGAGGAAATAATGGCAACTAAAAAAGAACTGGAAGAACAATTGAAAACACTTAAAGCAAAACTCAAAGAAGCTTTAGATCAATATAAAGAAGCTAGTAATAAGGTAGACCCTAACCTTGGAGATAATCCCCATAGAGCTTTGGGGTTATTCTATGATGAGGGATACAAGTTTGCTCGTATTGACTACAATCCTGAGACTAAATCTGCAGAATTGGTAAGTATTGAAAAAGCTTCAAAAGTACCAAATTCAATGGACTTAGCAAAATTTGAATTTGAAAACACAGTATTAAAAGAAATCTTTAACAGGCTAGGAAGATAATGTTTAAATATTTTTATTTATTTTTTAGTTTATGGTACTCTATTGACTTATACAGACTCATAGCACAAGGAAAGATTCCTGATAAGATTACAATAGGCGTAGTATTATTTATCGTAATAATTACATTTTTTGGTGATGCTTTAAGAATGTTCTTTCAAGAAAGATTACAATTAAAATTAACTAAAATAATGCAAGATGATAACTTGACAACAGAACAAAAACGTGATAAAATGACTCAAACAATCAATACACTTATTGGAGGAAATAAAGATGAGTGACTTTAGACAAAAATTAGCCGATTTGAAAAACGTCATTATTGATGTAAAAGTAAATGAGACTAAAGTAAGTGGAGAACCTACCTTTATTGGTCAGGTTAATATGAACCAATACAATCCAGAAGTATTCATCCCTAATGGTGGACCTGTTACTCTTAAGGGAGTATCTACGTCAGCTCTAGGTAAAAGCTACGAAGAAGCTTATGATAATGCTCTAGCGAAAGCTGTAGAACTAATGGGGTTGTAAGATGGAATATAATGATTCAGTATCAGCAGTGAAAAATGTTGGTTGTGTAGAAACTTTTCCTTATTCAGGGAGTTCAACAGTGAATTTTAATACAGAAATGAGTGAGAACATTGCCGACATTGCAATTGCTCTATCAAAGGCTCAATCAGAACTTGAAGGTGCCTCGAAAGATCAATCAGGCTATGGCTACAATTACTCAGACCTATCTTCAGTTATTAAGACAGCAAAGCCTGTACTAGCGAAACATGGTCTAGCAATTACACAACTACTAGGAAACCAAGGGAATAACCCCGCAGTTACTACTATCCTAGTACATAGTTCTGGACAATACTTTAAGTCTACTGCTAGTCTACCATTGATTGAGATGAAAGGCTGTAATGAGGCGCAGAGAGCAGGAGCAGTATACTCCTACCTTAGACGCTATGCCTTTCAAGCTATTATTGGTATGTCATCAGAGGACAATGATGCTTCCTCAGAAGGACTTAAGAAAACTTCCTTTTCTGGAAAGAAAGCTTCAACTACTAAGTCTAAGCCTGATGGACAGAAGTTCCGCAGAAAAAAAGCTACAACTACTGAGGTAGAAGATGAAATTTGATGATGTACCTAATGAAGATAAGGTTACTATGTCAAAAATTATGGTAGCACATGGTACTGAAAAAGTAGAAAAGCTGATTGATAAACTTAGTAGTGCGGGATTAAAAAGAGTTCTTAAGATAGTATCTCATTGTCACTTAGCAGATGCGTTGTTAGATAGAAATATCAATTTTAATCTTAACGAAGATGAACAAAATTTAATTGACAGTATTTTTGCCTTGCAAGAGACAGTCTTTGGACACCAAGCACTAGTGCAGGAAGTTGAAAATACAGACATTCATGAAGCTAATATTGAAACCGATTTAACTATGTCACTGGAGGAAAATAATGAGTGATAAAAAAGTTTGGATTAACGATGTGGGAACTATTAACAAAAGTAAAAATGGAAATCTCTATATTAACATTGATAAAGGTTTTTCTGTTAATAAAGGCGATAGACTAGTTCTTAAAAGTAAAAAACAAGAGATTCTCGATTCTGTTCAAGCAGGAAGAATTACTGAGGAAAGAGGTGAAGAACTACTCCAAAAACTTGAGTTTATTAAGTATACTATCCACGTACCCCCAAGCGACAACGATTAGTCGCTAAAGAGGATTGCCCTACGCCTCCATACCGGGGAGAGGTATTTAATTGCCTCTCCCCACATTTTAAGGATAGAAATGGATAAGAAACTCAAAGAACTTTATAAAGAAAAAGGCGAACTATCTTTGATATTAGACTTTATTGATTATGTTGAGTTTGGCGAAGAAGAGTTTATGAGTTTGTGTCAGAAGTTTTACGAAGAATTAGTAAAGAAAAAAAGCGAATACATACAATCATATAATGACAATGAGAAGGAGATACGCATGATGGAATCTCCTTTATACGAGGCATTGAATGGAGAGGAAGAATAAAATGTACACACGACTATGTGAAGGTTTGAACGATAGAGGAAAACTAGTACCTAAAAATGATAATATTTATAAACATATTAAAGACCCTAAAAAAGACTACTATATATCAGTATATAATTACAACGAAGATCATAAGAAAAAGTTTGACGAACATAACACAATTGCTGGTATTCGTGACGTTACTACTAATAAACTTGTATTTGATTTTGATGATGCGAACATTGATAAATCTCGTAAGGACGCTCTGGAAGTTATTAAGCGCTTAGGAAAGCGTGGAGTAGACAGAGATAACCTTAACATCTACTTCTCTGGTAGTAAAGGATTCCATGTAGTATTGAATACTGACCAAGAATTCACCCCCGATAATGCTAAACAAATTGCCATTGACGTTGCTAAAGGACTTAAGACCTTTGACTCGGTTGTATATAACCCTGCAAGAATCTTTAGACTACCTTATACTAAGCACCCTTCCAGTGGTTTATATAAAGTACCTCTCACATTTGCAGAGCTACAAAGCTATACTATTGAAGAAATCCAAGACCTTGCTAAGGAGCAATACGAACCTGAGCAAGAAGTGAATACAGAAATTGAAATTAACAATTTTCAAATAAAGCAGGAAACCTCTGTTGACTCTGCAAAAGAGTCTAGCCTTCTATCCGACCTTGACCTAACTAAGCGTCCTAAAAACCTCTCCCCTTGGAAGTATGCTTTAGAGCAAGGATTTTTCCCTCCAAAACAAAGGTCGAATGCTTTAATTATCCTAGCGGCTACTTACAAGTCGCTAGGATATTCACAAACAAAATGTTACTATGCTCTCAAAGCTGCGGCAGAACTACAAGCGCAGCGCTATGATCAAGAAAAGTTTAGTAAGGATGAGATATACAAGAATGTTATTAAGCCAGTATACAGTAACACATGGGAAGGCGGGACTTATGCAGAAGATAGCTTTCCAGAACAATTAAAAGAACATCTCATTGGGCTAGGAGTGCCTAGGATTAATGAGGAAGACCTCCATGAGAATTTCGTGGTGAACATCGATAAAGGCTTTGACGCCTTTGCGAGGTATGCAGAGAATATTGATGAGAATACAATGAAGTTTGGTATTCCCGACTTAGACAATATCCTACGAGTACAAGTAGGACATCTAATTGGCATTTTAGCCGGACCGGGTATTGGNNAAAACTAGTATGGCTCTTACTCTTCTCAATAATACTTCAAAAGAAGGCGTCAAGTCTTTCTTTGCCTCTTATGATATGGCAGGGAATATACTCATTCAGAAGCTAGTGCAGCGTGAAACTGGACTAACAGCCGATGAAGTATTTGATGTGTATAGAAAGAAAGATACTAAGCAGATTGGAGAGTTCCAAAAAGTCTTAAGAAAGAACTTTAACAATGTAAGTTTCTGCTTTAAGTCGGGACAATCCATTGGCGAACTACGTGACTCAATTAGACAGGAAGAACAACGTCTAGGAGAGGAAATCAAGCTTGTAATTGTGGACTATCTAGAGCTTATCCGAGCTAAGTCTAGCGACCCTACCCAAGCATCAGCAGAAGCTATACAAGGGCTACGAGAGATTGCCAACGATGGGAAGGTAGTGGTATGCTTACTGCAGCCTAACAAGCTTTCTAGCACCCCTGACGAGCCTCTCCTGACGTATAATGCTGCCAAAGGAAGCTCTGCCATTGCTCAAGCAGTGACAGCTATGATAACTTGTCACAGGCCGGGATATAGCTCTCAAACTCCAGAGGAGGATAACTACTTCTCTATTAACATTGTGAAGAACAGAATGGGAGCATTAGGTAGTGCAGACTTTAGTTGGCATGGTCCTACTGGTAGAATTAAGCCTTTAGAGGACATTGAGAAAGAACACTTAAGAGAACTGCGCAATTTGAAGAAAGCAGAAAAGGACGACATTTAATGAGTAATTGGACTTTTTCAGGAATAAAGCCTGCATCAGCTATTCGCCATGAACTAGAGAAGATTGACAATATTGAACTAAAAGTGGGAATGATTTTCTACGATAAGAAAGAAACTAAGTGTAAAATAGTAGACGTTACTAGTGATGAAGATAAGGTAGGCATTCAGTATTACGATCATAGAAAGAAGGAATACAAGTCTAGCATCTACTTTTGGCATAGAGGAGCAGTTAAATATAGAGTTGCAGAAGCTGTAAAACATTCTCCCCTCTACAAGGTATTAAATGGGTAAGTATAGAATACTAAAAAATCGTGACCATTGCATAATCCAAGTAAGATGGTGGTGCTTTTGGAAGTATCTATATAATAATTGGAGTGGTGGCTATAGACTAACATTCTTTAAGAAAAATGCTAATAAGTATGGCACAGTTAAGTCAGCAGAGAATACAATACTAAGACTAAAAGAGATAGACACCGACATAAAACGACAGAAGAGTAAGTATGAGGTTATCTACCCTAAAGTGGATAGTCCTCTGTATAACGCACTAAATGAGGACGATGATGATTAAATTGGAAGTTGGGCAGGTTTGGAAGATGAACGTAGGTGGACATTTAGTTAGGTTAGTAAATACTGAAGGTTCTAATCAATATAAATATAAGTATGAGTATCTTAATCTAACCAATAGGTTTGCTAATTCTATTCCCAAATATGGCTGGTGTAATGAGACATACTTAAGACAACAATGTACATATATGAAAGCACATAATAGTCCATTGTGGAAAGTTCTAAATAATTAATTGACATTCATTTTAAAAAATGCTATAATACTGACATTCAAGGAGAGGTAATGCAAGTAGTATTAACTAATATTACTCCCGATGCGGAGGTTCACTGCGAAAAAGCAGCGAGAGATTGCTATGATTCTATTAGCAAAATGAAAGACCCAACACAAGCAAGTAACCTAATTAAAGCCTGCACAGTTGCAGATCATCTCACAGTTAATGGTCATGCTATGGCAACATTCCGCATTACTGGAGTGTCTAGAGCTTTAATGGGACAGATTACTAGACATAGGACAGCGTGTTTCTCTATTAGAAGTCAGAGATACGTTGATGAGGAGGGATTTGAGTATGTGACTCCTCCTACAATTAAACAGAATAAAGCCGCAGATGCTTTATACCAAAAAGGCATGGCAGACCTTGCAAGACTCTATGATTACCTTAAGATGTGTGGAGTACCTAAAGAAGATGCGAGAATGGTACTACCTAATAGCTGCTATACTACTATTAATATGAGTATGAGCTTTGAGGGATGGTTACACTACTTAAGAAGAAGACTAGATAAGAAAGCACAATGGGAGATTAGAGAACTAGCAATAGAGCAGTATAAAGCTCTTAACAAAGCTTGTCCTAGAATCTTTAATAAAGAGACATTACTGGCAAAGCCAAAATATAACATTGACGAGTCATTACTTTAGGAGGAGAGTTTAATGTATAAACCAGAAGGTTTTTCAGAAGAAATTTTTAAGTCACGTTACGCATTAACAGAAGAGGAGAGTTTTGAGGAAGCTTGCGAAAGACTAGCTACACAGATGGCTTCTGCGGAAGTTCCAGAAAAGATTAATCAATACAAAGATATGTTTAAAGATATACTAAATAAGAACCTATTTGTACCGGGGGGAAGGATATGGTATAATAGCGGTAGACCTAATCCGCAACTTTTGAATTGCTTTGTTCTCACTGACGACTTAGATTCTAAAGAAGGTTGGGGTACTATCTCTAAAGAAATGATTATCACTAGTATGCATGGTGGTGGTTGTGGTATTTCATTCCATGATGTACGTCCTAATGGAGCTAATATTAAAGGTCAGAAAGGCACAGCACCCGGTAGTGTAAGTCTTATGGAGCTTATCAACAACAATGGACACCCTGTAAGAGCAGGTGGAGCTAGAAGAGTAGCTCTAATGTTTTCCCAAGATTTAGATCATCCAGATGTTGAGGAGTTTCTCGATAAGAAGCTAGAGCAAGGTCAACTACAGCTTGCTAATGTTTCAGTACGTAGTAAGAAAACCAAAGAATTCATTCAAGCTATTAAAGACGATGCTGATTGGGAATTATCATGGAAGGGTAGATACAAAAAGACTGTCAAAGCTAGAGAGATTTGGAGTAAGATTGTAACTAATGCATACAACTCTGCAGAACCCGGTTTTCTTAATTGGGAGCTAGTTGAGAGTGAGAGTAACATTCACTACATTGAGCCTCTAGTAACTACTAACCCTTGTGGAGAAATTGCTCTTAGCGCACATGATTGTTGTTGTCTAGGTCACTTAGTTCTTCCAAGATTTGTGAATGAGAATGGTGAGGTAGATTGGCATTTACTAGGTAAGACAGCTAAGACAGGAGTGAGATTCCTTGACAATGTTTTAACAGTAAACCATTACCCTCTTCCAGAGATGAAAGCAAAGTCTCATAAACTGCGTAGAATTGGACTAGGTACTACAGGTTTAGCAGATATGCTTGCTATGCTAGGACTAGAGTATGGTTCTAAAGACTCTCTAAAGTTTATCAATAAGCTTTACAGATTCATCTCTAAGGCCTCCTATGAGGGTAGTGTAATGCTTGCCCTAGAGAAAGGTGCGTTTCCTGCTTGTAAGCCTTCTGAGCACGTTAAAAGTGGCTTTATGAAGCGTATGCCTGACAAGATTAAAGCAATGGTAGAGGAGCATGGTATTCGTAACTGTGCTATCTTGACACAGGCTCCCACAGGGACAGTATCTATCCTCTCTGGTAACTGTTCTAGTGGTATTGAACCTATGTTTGCTCCTGCTTATGAGCGTAGATTTTGGCTAGGTGAGGAGCGTAAGATTGAGACAGTATTACACCCTCTATTCAAGAAGTTTATGGACGAAGGAAAAGACGTAGAACACTTTAAAGCTTCTAGAGATTTATCGGCTAGAGATCACATGGAAGTTCAAAAGATTATTCAAAAGCATGTAGATAATGCTGTAAGTAAGACTATTAATATTCCCGAAGATTACCCTATGGAAGAGATGGAAGCGTTATGGCTAGAGTACCTACCTTACTTAAAAGGAACTACTTTCTATAGAGAGAATACTAGAGGTTACGTTGATGAGAATGGTGTACTACATGAACCGCCCCTTGTTGCACTAAGTCTTGAAGAAGCTAAGAAAAGATACTCTAAAGATGCGAAAGAAGGTGGAGAAATTGATTGTTCAAGTGGGACTTGTGAAATCTAGAAAAGTATGGTATAATACTAAAAAGCGTAGCCTTCCAAAAGAATATGAAAGTAAAAAACTAAAAGATCAACTAGAAACAGGTGAGGCAGTATATATTAATACTGTTGGAAAGAATATCTATACCTATAAACTAAAGTAAGGAACTACGAATGAGTCACGACCATTTTTCACTTTCCCAAAAAGATAACTGGGAAACCCCTCAAGAGCTATTTGACCTACTAAATAGTATCTATAACTTTACTGTAGATGCTTGTGCAGTAGCAGACAATACTAAATGTGCAAGGTTCTTTGAAAATGCCTTCCATGCTAATTGGTCAGGTGAGCGAGTTTTCATGAACCCTCCCTATGGTAAAGGCGTTACCAGTAAGTTTGTTGAGAAAGCATATAAGGAAGTATATGAGGGCAATTGTCCAGTATGTGTCCTTATTATCCCCAATGCTACTGAGACTATTCACTTCCAGAAGCTTGTAGATAGGGGAGCAAGGATTATCTTCCCTAAATCTAGAGTGTCCTTTATTGATCCTGAAACAAAGAAGCCTGTACATGGTAATACTAAAGGTACTGCTATTGTAGTGATTAGTAAGTCTGACGAATTAGGATTTAATAGATGAGCATAACACGTAAATACAAGTACCTCCCTAAATGTGTCCTTGAAGACATTCGCAAAATTGAAGAAGAACTAGAGAGAAAAGATGCAGAGATTAAACAATTACAAGCTAAGTTGGAGAGTAAATGAAGAAGTTCTTTAAAAGACTATTATATAAGTTACCTGAACTACTACTTATTGGCTTCTTAGCTTACTCTTTCTTCAATACTTCTCAAAAGAACAAGCTACTAAGACAAAGAGTAGACAGACAAGAAACCGAGATAAGAAATCTTCAATATCAACTTAAAATATGTATGTTCCTCTATAGGAAATGCGGGAGATAGTATGTGGATACTAATGATACTAATCGTATTTAACAGTAATGTGACTATTAGCACAACAGAGTTTAGCACCCAAACAAAGTGTATGGAAGCTAATTATGATTTTAAACAGACAACAAAGGTTTTGCTGCCTAGCAGATATGTGAAGTCTGTATGTGTAAAGAAATAGCCTTGACAAATACGCAGAATTTTGTTACAATACCTAAAACCTAATCAGGAAAGACAATGTTTGATGACCTACTTGAAGAAGCCACGATAGTTGATTGTATCCTAGAAGTTGATGAGATTGGAGCTAAAGCTAAAATCCTTCCAACAGAGAAACTAATTAACTTCATTATGGAATGGGATACTAACGTAGAAATAGACGAAGATGCGCAGATTGCCTTAAATGAATTCTTCAACACAGGTAAGCTATCTAAAGAAAATAGACAAACATTAGAACATTGTTATGTATTGATGCGCAATTGTTTGTGTTGGGGAGAGGACGAAGATGGTTCAGGTGTTTACAGCACTCATGTCCTCCTTAAGTAAAGCTTTTATTTGGCTTTTACTATTCCCTTTTGTTATCTTTGGAATGACATTATTTGAATTAATTAGGAGAGAGGAGAAGGATGACTGAAGTTATTCATATACAAGACCAAGAAACCGCCCAAGACCTCCTTCGCTACATTCAAGAAGATAAGCCTCAGTATACTATCACTTCTACCGCAGAAGGCATTGAATACCAAGATGAAGATTATCAGGTAACTATTCCACAAGAATTTGCGCACCTTTTTCAACAGGACGAGTACGATGACCCTCTCATTTATGGAAAAAATACTACCCAAAAGATTACTGCTCTTGAAGTGGTCGATGACACTGTTCAACTTTACTTTAATGATGGAAGCGTTGATACTAAGCCTATGGTATATTGGATACTCGCTAACAAAAAACTAGATAAGCATTTTGAGAGACTAGAAGGCAACCAACATTATAAGTGGATTAGAAGATTCCGCAGAAGAAGTGTATTTGCTAAGTTTAGTAAGATATACTGGAAGAAAGATATATTCAAGATTAGTAACGATAAAGAGTCGGCCATGATTTACTATGGCTATACTATGTTTAAAGGATTGAAAGTAAGTGACGTTTCAGTATTGTCCTTTGATATTGAAACCAATGGACTCACGATGAATGAAGATTCCGAGGTTTTCCTTATCACTAACACTTTTCGTGGGACTGATGGGAACATTACTAAAAAACACTTCCGAGTAGATCATTATACTGACCAAGTAGAGATGATTGAAGATTGGTGTAAGTGGGTTGTAGACGTTGACCCTACAGCGCTTAATGGACACAACATTTTTTCCTTTGACCTTCCATTCCTTAAACAATGCTATGGTGGAGACTTGCCGATTGGTAAGAAAGGCATGCCAGCATCAACTGATAGTAACGAGTCTTACTTTAGAGTAGACGGAAATACTAAATGGACATATAAAAAAATACACGTATTGGGTAGACATATTATTGATGGTGTCTTTCTAGCAGTTAAATATGATATTGGGCGTAATTACCCTTCATGGGGACTAAAGCCTATTGCAGAGTATGAAGGCATTATTAAGGAAGGTAGACAATTCTACGATGCTTCCAAGATTAGAGAAAACTGGCACGACCTAGAAGAACGTGAGAAGATTGTTCAGTATGGTATTGACGACTCTGACGACTCCTTGGCTCTCTATGACATTCATGTACCTAGTATCTTCTATATGACTCAATCAGTACCTAAGCCTTATCAGCTTATGGGACTATCTGCTAGTGGTGCGCAACTTAATGCTATTATGGTAAGAGCTTATATGCAAGAAGAACACAGTATTCCTAAAGCCAATGAATCAGACTATGTAGCAGGCGGCATGTCTTATGGTATCCCCGGAGTCTACACTAATGTAGTCAAGTGGGATGCTGCCTCGTATTACCCTTCTACTATCCTTACTTTCGACATCTATGATGAGAACAAAGACCCTAAAGGTTATTTCCTAAAGATGGTGAGATACTTTACTGATAAGCGTTTTGAGCAGAAAGACAAATACAAAGAGACAGGAGATACTTACTTTAACGACCTACAAGCTGCGAGTAAGGTATTTATCAACAGTTCTTATGGGCTACTTGGAACTTCAGGGCTGAACTTTAATAGCTTTGAAAATGCTGCGTTAATCACTAAATGTTGTAGAGCAGGACTACAGAAAGCTATTATGTGGGCTACTGGAAAAACTGCAGAAGATTGGTGGCCTGAATACAAAGATTCCAAAACCTGTACTCAGGACTTCTCTGACTACTCGTTCATTGATAAGAAATGTAAGTCAAGTTATGATAGTATGTCTATCCATGATTGGAAACTTGTGAACCTTGATACTGNNTTCATTGATAAGAAATGTAAGTCAAGCTATCAAAATATGTCCATTCATGATTGGAAGCTTGTGAATCTTGACACAGATTCGTTGAGTTTCTGCAAGCAAGATGGAAGTGAATATACTAAAGAAGAATACGACATGATTTACAAGGAAATCAATGAGATTATGTATAGTGAATGGGAAGCAGACGGAGAATTTGATAAAGTTTTAGTATTAAAAGCTAAAAATTATGTATTGAAACCAAAAGGTTCCAATAAATTAAAATATAAAGGTTCTAGTATAACAGATTCAAAAAAAGAGCCTGCCTTACAAGAAATGTTGAACGAGATGATAAAGGCTTTACTTGATGAATAGCTATATTTTTCATAACGACTATATCGAAGGAATTATTGTTAGGAAAGATGGTTCTAAACATTCTTTTTACATCGACAAAGAAGATTATGATAAAATTAAACCTTATCGTTGGAAGATTATGTTTAATGGAAGAACTGCTTATGTTACTGGTAGATTAAAAGGGTCTAATACTCAATATTTAATACACCGAATTATATTAACTCCAGATACTAAACAAAAAATTGATCACATTGATGGTAATGGTTTAAATAACAGAAGAAATAATATGAGACTCTGTACATATAATCAGAATAACCAAAATGCTAGAGTTAGAAAAGATAGCACCACTGGAGTTAAAGGTGTAAGAAAGGTGAAATCTGGTAAATATTCAGCTAGAATACAGAGCAATAAAAAAAGAATAAATTTAGGAACATTTGATACATTAGAAGAAGCTAAAGAAGCCTACAATAAAAAAGCGAAAGAACTCCATAAAGAATTTACGAGGTATAAATGAAAATAACAAAAGAACAAGAAGAGAAAATTAGAAAGATTTACCATAAATATATTAAAGAAGCATGTAATGTTCAAGACATTACTAGATGGGCTGTAAAGAAATCAGTATCTGATAAAGTATTGAATCCTACTAGAACTAATGAGCAAGTTATCCTAGACGCTATCAAGCACAAGAACCCTAGAGAAGGTGATAAGTATCTACTATATACTGCTCTTGATGGACTGCGCCAAAAAATTGTCAAAGGTGAACCAGTTTTCCTAAAGAGTGGCGAGCCTAGTCTTATTCCAAACAATATCCTCAAACTTGTGGAAGATTGGAGTGGAGATGAATACAAAGAACACTATGTAAAGAGAGTTTACATGACTCTAGATATATTGAAGAATTTAGTTGACATGAGCAAGTTTATCAAGTATCATAATAAGTCTAATTTAAAGAAACTTGAGGAGCTAGTTAAATGATTATCCCGGCTATTCTAATTAGCGTCTTCAAGATGAATCCATACAGAGCATTAAAGATAGGCTTTCCTATTGACACAGTGCTTTTGTTTTTACTAATGGGGTACGTAAAGTGGTCGAGTTAGAAGTAGGCAGATATTACTATGTTTTAGACTACTATAATCAAACTGATAATAAAATAGCCCTTATTCGACTAAAAGAACTACAATTAGAAAATGATAGTAGAATTTGGTGGTATGACGTAATACAAGAATACAGCGATTACTCTCTTAGAAGCTATATGGGAAGTAATTACTTTTACGAAACTAGCTCAGTGCATTTAGATCATTTAAAACCATGTAGAGCTTATAACACCCCTTTGTGGAAGGTACTCAACTCATGAAAAAACTTGCAATTTACTCAGTATGTGGTATAATACTACTCTGCCTCCTATATTACCTCCTAGGTCAGGAAGGACTCGTAGCAGGACTATATGGCTTAGGAGGTTTTGGCGGTTCAAAGGCTTTGAGAAAGCTACGTGAAGAAGGCGAAGCTTTAGACAAGCAGGCAGAAGAGAAGACAGAAGAACTCAGAAAACTGGAAGAAGAAAGGAAGAACCTTAAACCTAAAGACCTCTCACCAGAAGAAGAGGAAGAATACTGGAGGAATCAATAATGGCAAGAATTAAACAAAATCCCCTTGAAAGAATTATTGGAAATGGTAAGAAAGTTACCGCTATTGGTGGCTCTAAAAGAACTAGACCAAAGAACAAGAATAAGCGCAGAAACTTTAAAAAGAGTCGTGGTCAAGGCAGTGGGAGGCGATAATGCGAGAAGCAGAACCTCCATGTCCATTTTGTGAAGAAGCTAGTGATAAATGTAGATGCGATGGAGAAGTAAGAATTGGATAATCCGAAAGTAGGCGAATATTATAAGGTAGAAGACAGTATAGGGTCTATAATAATAGAAATTACTGAAATACTACCTAATAAACCTAGTTGGATGGTGAAATCAAAATACGATGAAAAAAATGACCAGCAATACTATAATTTTAAAGTAGTACAAGGTCAATTTACACATTGGCATATTTATCCGTTTTCTGAAAATTTTCTAAAAAGAAAAGGCAAACTATTAAAATACTATAATACTCCATTGTGGAAAGCGTTAAATGATTAAAAACTATAAGGTAGGCGATCAAGTCAAACTTAGACAAGACAGTAAGACATATACTGGAAAGTATGCAGGTACTACTGTTTGTATTGACGAGCTATACCACAGCTATTGCAATGTCTTAGGATTTGATGGGAAGAAATTTATGCTTCCCTACTCCTATATAGACGATGATTTATTTGAGGACGATGATATACCCCCTCCAGTACCTAAAAGCTCTAAATGTACTTGTGGAGCACATAAAGTATATGGAGAAGATTGTCCCGACTTTTATCATTATGATTTTTGTCCATTATACAGACCAAAGGAAGGAAAGAGATGAAATTTTTAAAAAACCTATTTATCACTATACTAATTGTAATGACAGGAGCTGAAATCTCAGGATGGATTTTTGTTCAACAATTTGGCGGTGCTGCATTAGGACTTTATGGAATGTCCATGATTTTTGGTGCTCCTTTACTAATGGCAGGTTATTTAACACATTTGGAGAATAAATATGACAAATAAAGAACTAATTGAAGCCTTTCGTGCTCAAACTAAATACGCAAGCTTTTGTAAGTTTCTAGATAACTTTGAAATCCCTGTTGAGGAAGAGGAGATAGAAGATGAAGTGGATACTGATACTACTCCTACTGACTAGTTGCAGCACTGAGAAAAAGCTTGACTATCGTGACGTTTCATGTTATCCTACCAAAGGCGGCATATACTTTGAAGAAGAACGTGTTATATGCACCATTAACTTTGACATGAAGGAACGATAATGAAAATAATAGACGATATGTGGTATGACCATCCAGAAGTTAAGGAACTAATTAGTACAATAAATGAATTAATCTTAGATGTTGGAGATTTAAAACTAGAGACACAAGACTTGCGAGCATATACAAATGAATTAGAAAATATGATACCTAAACAAGATACTAGTTGGGGCAGACCATGAAATACTTAATATTACCTCTCTTATTTGCAAGTTGCGCAATATCTCCTAAGTATAAGTCAAATACTTGTTTTAATTTACCTCCGGCTAATATTTTAGTAGTAGAAAGCGTATATAGAGATAATTATTTTATCTCAGTTAAACGAAAAGGATTGCCAAGATCAATACTTTCGGGATTAGTTCCACATAAAACACTTGAAAGAAACATTGAAGATGATAACTTAAAAAAAGTAAACTGTGCTGAAAAATTAGGGGCCAAACTATGATTTTACCAGATAAATATGTAGATAAAACTTGCGGAGTTCGTCCTGCACCAATGGAGCCTTCCTTTAATAATATCATTTATACTGCATGGTATCATATAGCTCGTAAGGAACAAGGTACTATGAATGAGAAAGATAGAACTTGTTTAGAAAAGCATATAGTTTTAAATACTGATGAATATGGCTTATATAAGCCTAAAAATAGCCATGACAACATTACCTATAAGCTTATCCTTTCAAAGGTCTTTGGACTTGATTGTGAGCCTCACATGAGCTTCTGGCAAGCTATTAAAAGCATAGGTGTTTTTCGTATTTGGGACGTGATTACTTACGGTGCAATTTTTGGCCCCAAACTATTAAGGCCATTATTCCGTATGCTCCTTTTTATTCCTGCTTTACAAATGATTCAAGCTGTATATAGCAAAGGAAAAATTAGACCTACCTTATTTGATAAAGGAGTGGGTAGGTTTCCTTGGTGGTTTCTACCAAAAAAACTAACTAAGGAAGAGTTTGTAGAAGCTAATCAAATTACATATAAATACTGGGATTGTTACGATGGTGAGGAGAGAGTTACCAGACACATGCAGAATGATGGAAAACATTTAGCAGTATTTAGACTATATGCCTTTAAAGACTTCTTTTGGTTCAAACTTGCGAATAAAGTCTGCAAAAAAATGTTGATCAAAAGATATGGAGAAGATTATACTTACGGAATAGTCAATAGATACTTTAGAGACAGAAAACATCCATTGATTTCTATGTGGAAAGGACATGGAAATATATTGTGAAAATATTCGGACTAATCCTAATTATATCTTTTGTGTTAGAAATAGGTTCAATAATATTTAGTTATACAAAGAATATTAACAAAAGGAAAAAAAATGACGAAAGAGACTCTGATTAGAGAATTACTAAAAAGAATTAGCAAGGTTGAATACCAAAACGAAGTTTCTCCAAAGGCTCTACTAGCCTTAGCTGAAGCGTCTAAAGCTTTAGTGGCACTGGGATACTTCGACAGGTTTGAAGAGGTTAAATACTAATGAAACTAATTATCGTATTACTCTTTAGTATCTCCACATGCTTTGCTCTTGATGTTACACCCATCAAAAAAGGCGAACAAGCGCCCTCAAATGGTTTCTTTGTAACTACAGAGTCTATGAAGGAATTGCGCAAGATCAATGAAGAGAAGAAGATACTAGAAAAAGAAAACATAACCTTAAAAGACCTCTCAGTTATCAATGAAAAACGTATTGAGACTTACAAGAAGTATGCAGAAGAATCTCACAAACAAGCTTCTTGGGAAAGAACTAAAGGAAGCTTTAAAGGAGCTGGCGGTTTTATCTTGGGAGTATTGGCTACTTCTTTAGCAGCTTATGCTGCAATACAGGTAAGTAAATGATAATAGACTTACTACATAAAAGTAATAGAGTAACTTGGATAAAATTTTCAATATATTTGCCTCATTTTATCTATGCAAAACCAGTAAAATCCCCCTTTAGTAGTTATAATAACACAGAAATAGACTTTGATACTAAGATAATTATAAGAACATCTAAAACGTATTTCTACTTTTTATTCAGATTGTTTGGATTTGGAGTAGAAGGAACAATACAAGACGGAGTATAAATGAAAGTAAAAGTAGTTAAAACAGAAGATAGAGCAATTATCCCTCGCTACCAAACATCAGGAGCAGCAGGATTTGACTTTCATAGTATAGATAGTATAACAGTTGCAGCAGGAGCTACCATAAAAGTCCGAACTGGTATTGCCATGCAAATTCCAGAAGGCTATGAGCTACAAATTAGACCTAGAAGTGGACTATCTGGTAAATCTAAGATTAGAGTGGCTAATTCACCCGGAACTATTGATAGTGACTATACTGGTGAAATTCTCATTATTGTAGACAATATTTCACAAAACCAAGCTGATTCTTTTCGCATTAACGAAGGCGATAGAATTGCGCAAGGCGTCTTAAAGCAAGTAGAACGTGCAGAATTTGAAGTAGTTGGAGAGTTAGATGATACTGATAGAGGTTCTGGCGGGTTTGGAAGCACTGGTAATTAGTGCTTGCATTTCTTGTATTAATATGCTACAATGGAACTTATGAGTTATAAGATGATTTTACCAAAAGGTTATAAAGTAAATTGGGTAGCTACTGGAGTTGCTCACGTAGAATTTAATGGTGACTTTAATGGAACTATCTTATGTACTCCTAAGAAATCTAAAGCGTATGGTTCCCCTTTATGGAAGGTAATGAATGGCGATGAAGAAACAGAAGACAGTTTATCCGAAAGACGATGTGGTGGACAAGCAGAAAGAGACGATACAACAACTCAAGAGCCATGTAAGAAGGCTACAAAAAGAATTAAAAACTCTCCAACATGAAAATACAACTTTACTAGATGCATGGGCAAAAACTGAGGCTTTTTTAGCTGAATTAACTGAGGGAATACCCTTAGAAGAAATACTAAAATATAAAACCCTCCCTAAGAAAGCTATAAAAAAGCGAGTAAAGGACGAACCACAAAATACCAAAGAAGCTACCAAACGGAAGTTTCAAAAGTGGCGACAGGAGAAGATTGATGAAAAAGATGACGGACAAGATCATTAAACGCATTGAGGAGTTATACGAAACTCATACGTGGGATGACATTGCTAAATCACTGAAGAAAGAATTCAAGTTTGATAAGTCTCCAGAGACAATTCGCAAGACTTTTAGAAGAAAGACAGGTACAGGAAAAGACCGAAAAAAACAGGGCCAAAAGACACCAAAAATCCTCCTTTTCGACATTGAAACTCTTCCAATGGAAGTATATGCTTGGTCATTATGGCAAGATAGTATCCCTCTTAATATGATTAAAAAAGATTGGACTATTCTTGGATGGTGCGCAAAGTGGTATGGAGAAGATAAAGTTTTTTATGCTGATGTAGAAGGCCAAAAAGACCTTAGAGATGATAAGAAGATACTAAAACAACTTCATGTCCTTTTAGATGAAGCTGATATTGTAGTAGGTCATAATAGTGATGCTTTTGACGTTAAAAAGATTAACGCAAGATTTATTCTTAATGGTATGCAGCCTCCTAGTAGTTTTAAGAAGATGGATACTAAAAAAATGGCCAAAAAATACTTTGGATTTACTTCTAATAAATTAGCTTATTTAACAGATAAACTTTGTAAGCGTTATAAAAAGCTATCACATGGTAATTTTCCCGGTTTTAAGATGTGGGATGCTTGTTTAAATAAAAATAAAGAAGCTTTTAAAGAACTTAAGGAATACAATACTTACGATGTTCTTTCATTAGAAGAACTATTTAGTATTATGCTTCCTTGGGAATCTGCGAGTCTATTTGATGTCTATGGACATGCTGATGACCAACAGTGTACCTGTGGACATAAACTATTTAAAAAATGCGGATTTCATTATACAGCTACAGGTAAGTTTCAAAAGCATAAATGTAAGAATTGTGGAGCAGAATATAGAGACAATCAAAACTTACTAAGTAAAGAAGAAAAGCCCAAAAGAAGAAATACAACTAGATAATGAGCACTAAAGACAATATTTCAGACTTTCACGATCATAGTATCTGCTACGCTACTAAAACCATAGACATATTTGGCGAGATTGACGATAAGATGAAGTCTAAGGTACTAAAGAACCTTAACTTGCTTGACCAAGTTACAGGTGAGGTTACTATTAGACTCTCCACTGAGGGAGGCTGTGTAACTGCCGGACTAGCCATATATGACGCTATACGAGCTATGAAGAACCATGTTAGAATCATTGCCTATGGTGAAGTAGCTAGTATGGGTACTGTTATCTTCCAAGCTGCTGACAAAGAACGTAGATTCATGATGAGAAATTCGTATCTTCTACTCCATGAGGGAGAGTCGGAACTTTCAGGGAAAGAGAAGGACATTAAGGCTCAAAAGAGACTCCAGAACTGGCAAGAGGAGCGTTGTATTGAGATATACTATAATAAGATACGAGAGACTAGACCTAAATATCCTAAGAATGCTTTAATGAAGAATCTTGACAAGGAATGGTATTTATTCCCTGAAGAAGCTGTTGAAGCAGGATTAGCAGATAAGATACTTGACCACTATTGAGAAATATGGTAAAATAGAGCAAAAAATGGGAAGTAGATTAATGTCATACAAAGAAAAGAAGTTTTGCGTTAAGTGTTTAAAAGATACTTTACATGATGATGGAGAGTGTATTAGTTGTGGAAGTTATAGCAAAGAATCCAGCACCTCTCCTACAGGTAGCTTACGTTTCAATAAAGATAAACCACAAATGTCTCAACTAAACCCTAAGTTTATCATGGAACTTGCGAAACTTATGAGTAAGGGAGAGGCTAAATATGGGAAGTATAATTGGGCTAAGGGACAGCAGTATAGTACAGTATATGACTCTCTAAATAGACACCTTACAGCCTTTATGTTAGGTGAGGATATGGACCCTGAGAGTGGTTTGTCCCATTTGATCCACTGTGCCTCTAACATAATGATTCTATGGCATAGTTGGCAACTTGAGAATGAAGAACTTGATGATAGGTTCTTTAAGGAAGACAATGAAGAAAAGTGAAGTAATTAGAATAGTATATGATACAATAAATGCTAATCTAAAGTACGATAATGTTTCAACTAGTAGGGAAATAATAAACGAACTAGAGAAAGCAGGTATGCACCCTCCTTGTAGATTATGTGAAAATAATGTTCATGGAGAATTTCCTCAAGAAGAAAACTGTGAATTTGATTGGGAGCCTGAAGATGAAGAGAAGTGATATGTTACAAATTATAGATAAAGCATTAAAAGACCCTGATACTGACATTTATCAATATGGAGAGTTCTCTAAGATGGCTCCTAAAATATTAGATTTGATTGAAGAAGCAGGAATGCTTCCTCCTTTAAGAAGAGGTGAACCAGATAGTTTGTTCAATTTAACACAAGAGTTTATTGATGAACATGATATAAAGGTAAACGAATGGGAGCCAGAAGATGAGTGATTATAAAACACAAGACGTAGTATTAGTATACAAAGGAACCCCCACTTTTGAAGATGGGATGGTAGGTCAAGTAATTGACAAAGACCCTAACGATGGAAGCTATCTAGTAGCAGACTTGCGGGATATTGGTAAGGCTGATAGAGATATTGGCATTATACTAGAGCGTTATGGGAAGTGGGTAAAACCAGAGCACATGCGCAAACTTGAGTTTGAGAAGGAGTCTTTTTGGGGTAGACTTAAGGGAGTATTTGGTGGATAATCACATGAAACATTGGAAAGCTCACATGGAAAGGTTAAATGCAGACCTTAAGAAGCTTGAAAAAGAGAGAGCAGAGTTAGAGAAATACTGTAAACAACCGGGATTAATCTTAAGAGAGATTATGAAGGATCATGAGAGGAAAGAGAGACTAAAGAACTCTCCTTTATGGAAGGTGATGAATGGCTAACGATGATGATATACTTTTTGGAAAACTAGATAAGATATTCAAAGAAACTTATTCTGATATAGTAAAAGACCTTCTTCCTGATGGAGTGAAAATTCTTCATCCTGACTATAGTAAAATGAGTATTGAAGATTTAAAAACATGGAATACTGAAGAAGCCAAGAAAGAACTTAAGAAGAGAACTAGTCCTCTATGGAAGGTAATGAATGATTGAAGCTAAACTAAAAACAGTAACAGACTATGTAACAGTTAAAGGAGAAACTTTTACTGCTCCCGCTACTGGACATTATGAGATACTAGTATATGATACCTGTAAACTAGGTCATCTATATCAACGTCATGTTCATACCTACCTAAACGCAGGTGATGTAGTAGATAAAAAGTATATAGATAGTATCAACATTATCTATAGTGAAGGTCCATTAACTACAACTGGATACTCTTTTAGATATCTACCAAAAGCACATGGTTCGCCTTTATGGAAGGTAATGAATGGATAAAAGGTGTTCAAAATGTAAAGAAACTAAATCTTCTTATGAATTTAAGAAATGTAAGATAACTAAAAGTGGACTATATTCGCATTGTAAATTATGCGAAAAAAAGTATCGTGAAACAAGAAAAGACAAACAAAGAGAATACCGAAAAAAATATCATATAGAGAACAGAGAAAGACTTCTTGTTGAAGCAAAAAAATACAGAGAAAATAATCAAGATATAATTCAAAAATACAGAAAAGATAATAAAGAAAGAATAAAAAAAATACAAAAAAATTATTACTCTAAAAATCAGGAAAAACATAAAAAATATTTAAAAGAGTATAAAAAAAGAAATAAAGGCAAAATTAATTCTCTTAATGCTAAAAGACGAGCACAAAAAAAGAAAGCTACTCCAAATTGGGCAAATTTAAAATTAATTGAACAGTTTTATAATAATTGTCCAGACGGTCATCAAGTTGATCATATATATCCATTACAAAATGACAATTGTTGTGGACTTCATATTTTAATTAATTTACAATACTTGTCTATCAAAGATAACCAATCCAAAAGTAATAAAATGCCGGAGGAACTATGACTCCAAAGTGGAAAGGTAAAATTATCAACGCTCTCCGCAGATTATCCTACAGTTACCCCCCTCGTAACGAAGCGAAAACACGTCAAAAAGTAGCTCCTGCTACATTCGAGTGTGAGCATTGTCAAACATGGGTCTACGAAGGCTCTAAGACGCTCGATAAGCTCGATTTAACGCCTCCTAAGCTCCTTATTAAGGGTAAGGTAGCCATAGACCACAAAAGCCCTGTGATACCCTTAAAATCCTTTAAAAGACCCCCTTGGGATTGGGATGAATACATACTGAGAATGTTCTGTGATGACTCAGGGTTCCAAATCCTCTGCAAATCCTGCCACGACAAGAAAACCAAACAAGAAAATGAAGAAAGGCGAAAAAAACGCTTGACAAAAAGATCAAAATAATATACAATGCATAACATTACTTATCATAAGGAGAATAAATGAAAGTATTTATGACAGCTTTCCTAGGCGCTTTACTGGTACTAGGCTTTAGCTTTACAGCTCAATCTGAAGAGATTGTACTCACCAGTAAAAACACAGTTATTATGAATGAAAGTTTTGATGGAGCATCTGTTGCAAAAGTACAGAATCAACTTCTAAGTCTTTCAATGAAATCAGGACAAGACTTGTACCTGTTTCTTTACTCCCCCGGTGGTTCTATTACAGCAGGTAAGCAACTAATTGCCTTTGCAAAATCTTTACCTAATAAGATTCACACAATTACTCAATTTGCTGCTAGTATGGCCTATATTACTGCACAACATCTAGACAATCGTTACATTCTTCCTTCAGGAACTATGATGTCTCACAGAGCTAGTATTGGTGGTCTTGGTGGACAAGTTCCCGGAGAAGCTAAGACGAGACTTGGATATATTGAAAGTATTGTGAATGAGATATTTCAATCTACTGCAGTTAGAGTAGGATATACTTATAACGACTATGTTAGGTTAGTATATGATGAACTATGGCTAACTGCAAATTCGGCTGTTGCGGGAAATCATGCTGATGCGGTTGCTAATGTAAGATGTGATGATTCACTAAAAGGTGTTCGCTATCAAACAATAGATACTCTTTTTGGAGCTTTTAAAGTTTCTTTTTCAAAATGCCCTTTAATTACTGGACCAATTGGAATTGATACTGATAATATTATCTTTAAGAATCATATTATTAACAAACTAGACCTATCAAAACAAAAAAACTTTAGTCTTAAGCTTTAATGAACGAAGAAAAGAAAAAACTATTTGAACTATTGGAAGAGGAACAGACGAAAGGAAACGCTGTTCTTTCTTCTAACCAAACTGCGGGTGAGCGTGAGAATAAGGATGTTCTCAAGTTCATTCGCAAGTTAGGCATAGAACCCGGTACAAACAAAGTACCAACTTATATGATATACTATCAATTTGCGCAGTGGCACCAAACTCAATGGAGAAACTTGTGGGGTAAGGAAGAGTTTTTTAGAACCTTCAAGAAGCATTTTGAGCAAAAACGCTCAGGTAATCAGAGATTCTACATGATTAATGATGCTCTTGATCTATCAGATGAGATGTATGAAAAAGCAAAAAGATACGATAAAAAATACCAAAACAGAAGCAAAAAAGTCAAAAAGAGCAAAAGCAAAGTATCCTGCCCTGAACAAGGGGATGAACCTCAGTTCTCGTAAAGATTATATAGAACCAGAATATATTAATGGTGTATATGATAAGAATGGGAAAGAGGTAATTCGAGCTTTAACTGACCAAGAGAAAGAATGGTTAAATAAATACTACGAAGAAACTGTAGTTACTAATTTCTACCATGAGCCTGAGCTTCGTAAGCTTAACAGAATCAAGAAAAACATTATTGAAGACGATACTGTAAAGGAGCTTCAGCAAGAAGTTAAGGAACTGTCTAAGAACAAGATAGCCAATGCAACTCGTATCAAGCAACTAAAAGAGATTATAAAGCTTACTAAGAAGCAGAACGAGGAGACATACTCAGATAAGCTAGAAAACATTGAAGAGGAACTTCAAGAGGCTAGAGATGAGTATTTACTATACCCTGATAAAGAAGACCATAAGAGATTCTACAACGATAACAATGCTAGGAATGCTTGTCTATTTAATAAAATGCGCATTACTGGTAGATTAGACGATTTAAAGATTTCAGAGTTTGATAACTACCTTGCAGAAAGGCTAGATGGGTTGGATATTGAGTATATACCAGAAGAAGAGTCTGACTTGAATGAACGTCTAGACGAGATATTTTTAGAAGTTATAGAACACTTTAAGAAGCAAAAATCTTAACAATCCCTGCAATCATCCCTATAATAATGGAAGGTATACCTAACTTAAGTGCTAGGTCTTTAAGAGACTGTCTGCGTCTTTTACGTCTTTCTTGTTGGAATTTGAATTCTTCAATGATTGGATGAATCTCAGTAATGATCTTATCATCCCCCGCAACGTGCGCAGTTACAGCTTGAGTAAGCTCTTTAATAGCGTCCTTCATTTCGACATTAGCTGCACTTTGTACTTTCTGCTCTGCTTTTACTTCTGCAACATCATCTTTAATTTGGTCAACTCTGTTCTCTAGGCGACCGAACCTCTGCTCATCCACTTCTATCTCCTACATATCTGGTGTTACTTTCTTTTTTTCTAGTCTCTTCTTTACTTTATTAAATAGTTTCCTTCTTTTATCTCTGGATTTAGTATTCTTATTTACAAAGTCTGTTGCTTTATCTGCAGTCATTTTATCGTCAGGTATATTTTTAGATTTATCTGCAAAGAATCTAGCCGCTGCTCTAGCTGATAGTCTTCTATCTCTACCTAACTTCCTAGGATCGTTCATTATTTCTGGAACATATTTATTATAATTAGCTCTACCAGTTAACTGAATCGCTCCTCTACCTCGAAATAATTCACCATCACCTTGCTTAGTATTGCCAAGTTCTTCTCTATTTCCATAGACTGTGTTAAAAAATTCTTTTCTAACCTCTATCTTCTTCCTATCATACTCTGCTTTTGTTTTGTAGTCACTTCTTTTTATAAGCTTAGTAAGTAATTTTTTTATATCATTATCACTAAGTCCTGATATTCCTGATTTAAAATTTTCTTTCACAGATTCTAATGTATGTTGAGAACTCTCTGTTCTTAATAATTTACCATTAGTTTCAGCTTCAACTTGAGATAAGAAAGCAATTAGTTTGTTGCCGCTAATTCCTTGCTTTTTTGCTTCTTCTAACAGTATTTCTTCATCAGTAAGAGTTTTATCTCTCTCAATATCTTCAGGAGTAGGTTCATATTTTTCGTATACCATTCCTTTTTGAGTGTCTGCTTTTTTAGAAGGTTTTCCTTTAGCTTCATATTTCTCTCTATGCTCTTTTAAATACTTTCTAGCGTTGGGGTCACTTTGTATCTTGAACTCTGCTGCTCCACGTTTTTGTGAGTCTTCAGAGAGTGTATTTAGTAGGTCTTCTTTCAATTCTTGAGCTGCAGGCACTTCGCTTGCTTCTAAGTCACCCAATAGACTTTCTAGGTAATCGTATTCTGCCATCTCTTCTGCATTTTCAGCGCCTGCTTTAATACCTCTAGCAGTAACTATAGGAGCAATAGTTTCGGCAGTTTTATCAGTTATCTTCTGTGCGATACTAGGTAGCATAGAAAGTTTCTTAAATGCGCCTTTCTTAATCATTTCTCTAGCTATAGGTTTAGCTGCTGCACCAGCAAGAGTACCAATTACAGCACCTGTTCCACCGCCTGCAAGGAAACCGACACCACTACCTACCATTGTTCTTATAGGATAGTTAAAGTCATCAGGTCTTTTTTCTAGTTCAGTTTGAAGCTTCTTAGTCTTTATATCGTCTACTATTGAAGCTTGACCGGGTTCCTTACCTTGTACTTCTTGTAGTTCTTTTAGTAGTTTTTCTGTGTCACTTAATTGATGACCTTCAGTTTCTTTGCCTACCTTTTGAAGCGCTTTGATAACGTCATCTTGACCACCTTTACCAGTATATTCAACTTTTCCTCCATATCCTACTTTGATTCCTAGTTTCTTTTCAACTTGGTCTAGTATCTTGTATCTTTTAGCCATTTCATCGGCAAAGTGTCTATATTCTTTAGGAGCATTAAGTTTTAACGCATCAGACATCTCATGATATAGTGTTCTTAAAGCTTTTTGAGCTTCACTTTCTAGGTCTTTTTCGTATACTCTTTTACCTGCATCTTGGGTAATTTCTTGCAAGTCTCTCAAAGAAATAAGCTTCTCAGGATATACGTTCTCTGATAAAGGAACTGTCTGAATTTCTTCAACAATCATCTTACCAGTGTTTAGATTCTCTGTTCTAATAGTGTTAGTCCTAGGATCGAATTTAGGCTTACTGAACTTAGGTGTTCTCTTTAAGGGTCTAATCTTCTCAGAAATAACTTTCCCAGTAACAGTTTCAAATACTACAATTCTATCTCCCTCAACTTTAGGAGGAGTAAAGTTAACTCTCTCACCAACTTGTTGGGCTTCAATAGCCATTTTAGCTTGCTTATCTTGAATTTTAGCCATAGCTTTTTCAGCTTCTCTTTGACTACCTTGAACTACATCGCCTTGTAGTTTAGCTTTAGCCAACTTAGCTTGAAGTCTATCGTAAGCTTCTTTCTGTGCTCTTTGTGGAGTAAAAGGGTCTATTCTATCTAGTATCTTTTGTATTTTAGGGATAGCTCCTTCTTGAGGAGTATCTACTAGTTTCTTAATACGATTTTGTAGCATTTCTACAATTGTATCTTTAGGAATAACTTTATCTTCTGATAATACTTCTTTAGAAGCTTCAGCAATCTTTCCAATGTTTGCTTGCACTCTTTGTGTTTCTTTTGTAACTCTGTCAGCTATTTCAGGATAATGAATGACTTTCTGAAGCTCATCAGCTTTCTCTAGCATTTCATTTAGAGATTTCTTTTCAAGTCCAGAAGCTAGTTTAAGTATAGACTTACTTCCTTCTTTAATACCTCTTCCAAGACTCTTAACGCCTTTAGCTCCCACTTTAATAGCTTCAGGCAATATTACACCTGCAGTAGCACCAATAGCAGCACCAGTAGCCATTTCTTTAGCAAGTTGTGCAGGGTCTTGTAAAGCGTCAGTTTCAGAGTATCCTGCAGCGCCTGCTGTACCAAACTTAGCACCAGTTTTAGCTACACTTTTAAGGTTTTCCATAGTAGCTTTTTCTAAAGCTTCTTTACCTAAAGCTTCGACACCTTCTTTGAGGCCTTTCTCTGCTGCTTCTTTAGCTCCTGTTTTCATAAGTGCTCTTACAGCTCCGGCACCTCCAGAAGCAATCATCGGTATAGCCATACCAGTATATTCCCCTGCTTTAAATGCTGTAGGGGACTCTTTCTTTAATTGTTCAATACGTTGTCTTTCTTCGTCTCTACCTGACCTATAAATTTCCAGAAGTTTTTCGAGGTCTAATCCAACAGAATCTTGAAATTCTTGTTCTCCTAGTTCCCATTTTCCTAAACCTTTAATACCAATAGCTTGACCGCCTGCTTCTAAAGCTCCTTTAGCTTCGTCTAAAAGTCCAAAAGACAGGTCTTGTCCTAACCCGCCTAAATAAGCGTCAACAGCAGAACCTTCTTCTCTCTGCACTTCCTCATCGAAACCAGAAAGGTCTAGCTCTGAGCTAACTTCTTCATCAAATCCTGAAAGGTCTAGTTCTTTATCTTTAGACATTATAGTTTTCCTGCGTTTTGTAGTGCTTGAATTGCCTCTTCTCTAGAGATATTATTTGTACTCATAACTTTTTGAATGCCTCTTTCTTGAGCATCAGAATATCCCGTAGATTTTTCTTGACTAGGAGCTTCTCCTCCCAACTGAGTTTGAAGTTTACTTTCAAGACTTTCTGCATTCTTTAACATATCTTGTAGTATTTGTTTATTTACACTCGGATATTTATTCATACCTGCCTGAGCATTCATGAAGAACTTTCTCTCAGAGTCAGAGTCAATAGCTTTTGACATACCTTTAAACATCTTAGTCATTTTATCGAGTGCTAGATCATTAAATAGTTGTTCAAGTTTTTGACCTTTATCTGTCATCTTACTTGTGAACTGGTCCATTGGTCCAGTATCTGACCAAGAAGATTTTGTAAGTTCGTCTAAAGCTTCCATAGTTTGTTTGATTTTATCTTTCTTCTCTTGAACATCCTTAAGACTAGACTTTAGTTCCTTTTGTTCTTCTCTCTTTTCTTTCTTAACAGCTACGTCTTCTTTAAGTTTAGACTGAAGTTTGATTTTCTGTTCATCAGACATTTTCTCAGCTTTCTGACCTGCAGCTTTTTCTTTAACAGCTACTTCACGTTCTTTAAGACCGAACATCTTATCTCTGTATTCTTTAGCTTCTTTTTTATCTGTTTTAGCTTCAGCCATCTTACGAGCTTTCTGTAGTTGAGCTTCAAAGTCAGATTGCTTATAGTCACCTTTGATAGGCTTGAGGTTAGCATAAGGATTAGCAGCATCGAAATGACCTAATGCATTATTGAGGTTTTGTATAAGGTCCATAATAACGTCACTGGTTTTTGCTCTCCTTAAGTCTTTATCAACTTCCTCCTCTTCAGAATCTTCCTCTTCTTTTGGAGTAATTGTGATAGGTTCATTCATTTCTGGAGCATCTTCAACAGCTTCACTAACTTTTTCTCTATCAGCCAATGCATTAGCTCTTTCTGCTTCTTCCTTATTTAAAGTATCAACTTCTAACCGACTTAAATCGGCAGCTCTTTCTAATAATGCCCGATCTACGTCTTGTTGACCTTCTGTTTGATCGGCCATAGAAGCATAAGGAGTTATAAGCGAAGCTGAGTCTAATTCTTCAGGTACTCCGGGGATGTCATATAATCTTTGAACATCTCCATTATAAAACTTTCTTCCTATCCCACCATTCATGAACTCTTCGACCTCTTCTTGTGGAAGTGGCTCAAAGCTAGGGTCCATATACTGAGATAAATCAGAAGGCATCTCTGGAGACTCTTCCATACCACCTAGCTGTGCTAACAAGGCTTCCAAGTCTGACGCTGTACTATCACTGCGCTCAACAATAGGAGCTTCAGGGTCTAAATCTTCAGGTTCAGCCTCTCCTCTAGCAATAGCCATGAGAGTGTCTTGTTGACCTTCGTTAACCATAGCTTCACCATTGTTAACCATCTCATCGCCTCTACGTCTCTCTGCGAGTTCCTGTAGAAGACTATTCATTCTATCTTGTTGGTCAAGGTTTAGTACCATTTCACCATCATTAATGCGGTCAGGTAGTTCGTCTCCTGCATAGCTATCAGTACCAGAAGTAATAATAGTACCTTCACCGCCAGATTCGTAGTTCATACCGCCATCAGCAAAGCCTTGTTGTGAACGAGCAATTGCTGCACCAATATCATTAGGGTTAATAGCAGCTAGTTTGGGTCTTTCAATTAATCCAGTATCTGCGCTATTTAAAAGGTCCATGCCAAACTTATGTAGAGCTTTTTTGTCCTTAGCACCCTTTAGTTGTTCTCCTGCACTAGGAGCGTCAGTTGATGCAGCTACACCTTGAGAGTCTGGAGTAGCTAACATTGCTTGACTTGCAACACTAGTATCTCTTGTTGCTACTTCTTTGATTGCAGGCGCTATTTGATCATCAAACATCGGTTTATTTTGAAAATCTTGTAGTGTTTTTTCAAATTCAAAGTTTTTCATATCTGCAGGATTAAATCCTCCAGAACCAGTAATTTGATTAACTTGTTGTTGTCTAAATTGTTCGGGAGTCAAAGGGTTGCCTAAATTAAGACCATTACTAGCAGAATATCTTACTCCACCATTATTGAAGTCTTTTCCTTCTACTCTCTTAAGTCTTTCGTTAACATTAGCAAGAGCTGCAGCAAGAGTGCCACTCATTTTTCCATAGTCAACCATTTTACCTTCAGGAGTATCTTCTACAAATTCGCTACCTAGTTCAGACTTTTCTAGGTCTTGAGCCATAATTCCTGTTTGTGGACCCTCTTTATATCTATCTTGATCTTTATACTTATAGTCATAGGCACTTAATTCATCAAGCATTTCTTCAATTTTAGCATCAGAACTTGGACTAATATCTTCTTTCATATTCCTATCAGAAGGTAGACCTGCAAAACCTAATGCAGCTCCTGCTCCTGCTTGAAGAACGCCTCTAACCCCTGCAGCTTCTTGTTGTGCAGCATGAGCTTGCATCTGTGCTTGGTTCATCATACCTTGAGCTTGATTACCAAGAGCACTAGATACACCAGTAGCTTTAGCCATTTGATTTTGGAAATTCTGCTGTAGAAGTGCTTTATTATGCATTTGTTGCTGATTAGCAAGTTGAGCAGCTTGTTGTGCATGTTGTTGTCTAGCAGCAGTATCTCTAGCAGCTACAGAAGCATTAAACGCAGAGATTCTATCTTGAGCAGAAGCTTTCTGAGCTTGTTGACCAAATTGTGTTTGTTGTATATTTCCCGCAGCTTGAGCAGCTTGACTTAGTGCTCCTCTACGTGCTGCAGCTTGTTGTGCTGCCATTTGTGTAGCTTGTTCACTAGCTCTTTGAGTAGCAGCTTGTGAAGACCCTAGTTGAGCAGCAAGTTGCGCACCTGAGTCTAGAGCACCTCTTTGTGCCATTTGTTGTAGTATAGTAGCTTGTCTAGCCTTCTCATCAGAACCTATTTGTCTCTGGAGAGCTTCAAATTTAGCCTTATCTTCTGCGGTGAAACCTTCTTCACCAGCTCTTTCAAGCTCTGCTAGAGCCTTCATTTGTGTTTCTTGAAGTCTAGCATCAGTCTTGATTTCTTCCATTGCAGAAGGTCCAAGTCTTTCCTCAAGAGATGACAATACTAATTCGGGTTGTTCAAGTACAATCTTTTGAGCTTCAATGGGAGGTATACCAACCTTCTCAAGCTCTCGAACAGCTCTAGCCTGCAATGCAGCAGACATGCCCATAGCACCTTGACCAGTGGTAGGATCAGCAGTTAATCCTAGTGCTCCTGTTACTTTACTTACTACTTTACCCATGATTTAGTTCCTTTTTATAGTATATCATTGGTCCTTGTAAACTGACTTCATGATACCCACTTGATTTAATAAATTTGTGACTCTGCTCCCAATTAATAGCGTCTAGGCATGTAGTACATACTATTATATCACATCCATGCTCTTTTGCAAAGTCATCTATCTTCTTTGCGTACTTCTCGCCAATGCCCTTATTCCGATACTCTGGAAGAACGAATAAGTCACTGACTAGAAATACACCATCTTCTTTCTTATATGTAAAGAACCCATACTCATCTTCATAACAATCTAGGTTCTCACGCTCTTTGATATACTGAGCGTACTTATCTACCATTCGCAATTCTCTTCAATGCACTGCGTTTAATTAACCCATCTTTCGCTGTATCACCTTGAGGTGCTTGAGCAGGTGCGTTAGGATTAGTATAACCTGCTAATAGTCCTTGGTCTTCACTAGGTTGACTAAAGGCTCCTAGAGTTTGGTCTGCACTATATTTAGCATCATGACTTTTTAGTCTTGCTCTGGCTTGATAAATCATTCTGTTAATTTCAGAAAAAGGAACGGCGATACCATGAAGTCCCATTCCGGCCCATGACCAATAGTTAGCAGACTGTAAGCTATATAAATCGCCTTCAGTAGGTGCACGTCCAGTTCTAGCAAAAGCCATAATATTAGGCATAATTGGATTAGCTGCTCCACCTACAGTATTTCCTATACTAGATTGAATACTACTAACGCCTTTTTGATATTCTTGTTGTCTTTGTGTAATTTTACCTTTAATGCCTTCTAGTACCTGTCTCTCACCTGCAGTGTATTCACCCGGTTCAGTCTCTGCAAATTGTATATCACTCTGTTTACCAAGAAGTCTATTAAGAGCTTGTAGTCTAGCTCTTTCAGTTCTAGTTGCTACATCGCCAAGGCCTAGTTCAGTTTCTCCTAGAACTTCCTTCATAGCCTCTTGTAAGTCAAGACCATAAGTTTTCTGTGCTCCACCAAGAGCAGCTAATTGTTCTTCACTAAGACCTTCATAAGCTCCTGTAGCCTCTAGTAACTCACCTAGTCTACCTCCTACACCAGTAGCGGCTCTTTCTTGTAGGTCTTTACGAATTGCATCAATTTGAGCTTGAATGTCACCTTCAGTTCCTTCTCTAGCTCCTCTGACTTCAGTTGCTAAGTCTTGTGCGGATTGTCCACGCTGAACTCTAGCTTCTTGCATTACATCGCCAATATCTGTTGCAGCTCCTTTACTGGCTTCTTTTAACTTACCTAACTGACCTGCTCTGGAAAGAATTAACTCATCAAGTTTAGAGGCACCTCTAGTATAGTCACCTCCAAAAGTTTCTCTTAAAAGTCTTTTACGAACATCCGCACTAGTGCCTATTTCTCTGCCTTGAGTAAGAAGTTCTTTGATGCGTTGTTCCGCACCTCTGGTATCTAGTTGTCCTACATCAAATTTTTGCACACCTGTTAAAAAGTCTCTCATTTGTTGAGTTGTTAGTGTATCTACTTCTTCTTTACCAATATCTAATTGACTTTGTATACCGGCGATGTCTTGTTCTATTTCACCTTTTCTTACAAATCTTTGTTGTAGGTCTTGTAGTCTTTCAAGTTCTGTTTGTGCAGCAGTTTGCTCGCCTAATAGATTAGTAAGTGCTTCTTCTTTAGCTTTTTGTTCAGCTTGAGCAGCTTGCATAGCTTGTTGTGCTTGCAAAGCTTGTCCATAATATTCATTCGCTCGTCCCCACTTCCCTTGTAGTTGACTAGCTACATAATCTCTTTGATTAAGATTAGCAGGGTCTAGAGTAGCCTTCATGTAATCAGTTGCAGTGCTACCTTCAAAACGAAGATTCTGTTCTGTTCCTAGTAATTGAGCTAATCTTTGCTCTTGTTCTTGAAACGCCTTTTGAGCTTCTTCAGCAGATTGGATGGCTTGTGTTTTAGCTGTTTCTGCTGCGGTTACTTTGGGAGTATAGGCTTGAAAAGCACTCGAAGCAGTTCCTATATCTGTTTCATATCCCCCTTCTTGTAACTGACCTAACGAGCCTATTCGGGATTGCAACCTAGCCTGCTGTGCTTTTAGTTGCTCTGGATCAACTAATTGCTGTGCAGTTTGAGTAGCTTGTTGAGTTACTTGTTGTGTTTGCCCAAGTGCTCTTTGTTGAGCTTGGTATCTTTGTGCAATGTTTTGTTTTTGTTGTTCAAATTGTTTACTTAAACCTGCAGGAGCTTTTTGAATAGTTGAACTTACTGCCCCCGTTAATTGTCCCGCAGCAGGTTTATTGGCTTCTATGTATTTTCGAGTATTTGTGAACATTCCTGAACCCTGAGCTTTTTTGGGAGCAGGTTGTTGTGGTCCTCCTGTAGGAGCTTGGCCTGTTTGGATAGTAGTCTGCGCACCACTAATATCAGTGGGTTGCTGACCTTGTTGTGTGGGAGTAGTCTGAGGCATTTGAGCAGAATCTTGGCCAAAGACATTCATGTCAGATTCTTGCTTTTCTTCCTCATCAGTTGGGATAAAAGCCATTATTTCTCCAGAGTATTCCTATATATAGTTGTTAATACTGAGGCTTAATATACTAACTCCATTATGAGAGTATATTCTTCTGCTGCCCTTAAACCTGTAATATTTTCAATAGTATATGTCCCTGAACCATCACTAATATATGAAATAAAAGGGTGACTATCGACAAAATTGATTCTATTTACGTTATTTACTGCTCTAATTACGTCAATTCCACGCAATCCTGTTTTATTGACAAACTGCGTTTCTTGTATAGGTCTTCCGCTACTATCTACAGTGATTGTTAGCGTTATAACGGGTCTTCCTGTATTTTCGCTGTCTATTTTGCCATTTATGACATTAGTTACTTGCTCGGCAAAGTAGTTATAGATATTGCCAATACGCTCTGCTACTTCACGATCATCTTCCTTAAATTCGTCTGTAGTTATACGTTTTACTGTATCTATTTTAGGCATTCTAAGGCTCCTAATTAGCGATATGCACGTTTACTTATCTGACGTGGCTCTAGGCTTATACCAAGCACTTTGTAGACCTCTCTGGCGTTACTATGCTCGAATTTGACCTTAATATGGCGACATCTCTGCTTATCTCTAGGAATAAGAGTTCTTGTTGGTATTTCGTTCCCTAATCCACCCCAAGTACCTTCTCCCCAGTTATTTCCTCCCCAAAATCCCACGCCTTGACCGGGAAATGGAATAGCCTCAAAATTAGCACTTCTATCAGAAGCATAAGAAATAGTCCCGCTATAAAAGTTATTTTGGTCAAATATAATGGTTCCTTCTCTAACTTGTTTTAATAAGTCTGAAGCTCCAAAATGTTGTGGTGCCCATTGTATTTTAGTGGCGATAGCTTTATAGGCCTGTATTGGTCCTTCAATAAAAGGTATGCTATTAGCAACAATTGCTTTGTTTGTTATATTAATGGTATCGAGAATAACTTCTTCATAACCCGCAGTTCCTTCAGAATAATCATAGTCTTTGATAATAGTATCACAAGCTCCTGTATTCAGTTCATCGATTAAATCGTTAAATTCACTTTGTAGAGTCTCAAAATCCGCACTATATATTTTGGGAGTAATAATCCCGCTATCATCATCAGCTTCAAGCTTAGTATTTAGTTCATTCATTTTGTTGGTCATGTTGTTGCCTTGAAAAGCCTGTAAACTTGAGTAATAGTCGGAATCATCAAGGCCAGCATCTAAGTCTAGTCTTCTTAAAAGTCTATTATACTGAGAAATAGTTACATACTGAGTTTGTAATAAAACGTCACCTTTAGTAAGATTATTTACTGTACTAAGAACTAAAGTTTTGTCTAAAACGCCATTTGCAGATATAGTTAAAGTAAAATCTCTATCAGAGTAGTCAGTTCTATCACCTAGCTTGCGCTCTTTGTCAATAAAGTTTCTATTAGCAGGACCAATGTAAAGTATATCTTGACTAGAAACTAATCCACAAGTTGCAGGAGTTGTCCAACGAGTCCAAGTTTGGGTAAACGTATTATACCTATATGCTTGCGTTGCATAAGTATCAGTAGTTTCAGTTGGCATCCATAATATATAAGACCTATCAGACTCGTAAGAAACACCAAAAGTAAAATAAGTAAAATTATACCTAGCATTAGTAATTGCTAGTATTTTATCTTCAATTGCTCTTGAAATAATACTAACTCCACCTTCACTAATAGTTACAACACCCTGCGTAGTTAGTGCATAAATTCTGTTATTTAAAACTACTGCAGAATCTGGAGCAATAATTTGGGTAGAAGCATCAAGAAGTCTTGAACCAAAATCAGGAGCACTAGAGCCTGTTACAAGATAAATACCATCTTCTTTCATAATAACAAGGTTATCTCTAAGTGCTAATATTCTTTGAATAGACTTATCTTGAGGTCCAATGTTAATATAATTTAATAAAGGTACTGCTTCAGGTTGATCAATTTTAGAATAATAAAGTCTATTTGGGGCTACTTCATTATCAGATTCTGCATTAGTTTTAAACCAAAGACCTGTAGTACCTGCACCAATAATTTCAACAGGAACACTAAATGTATCTGTATCAATAACTGTAACTGTATATTTACCTTGAAAAGTAGGAGCACTGTCAGTATTATAAATAAAGATTTCTTGACCATTAAATAGTCCATGTCCGACAGAAGTAATCTGCGTGGGATTATCTACCGAAATAGCGGTAATAGTTTCAGTTGGACTAAGTTCGGGATTAAATTTAGAAATAATTGCGTTATCACTAGTTCCAACATAAAATTGACCATCAGCCAGCGATTTAGCTTCTAAAAGGATAATACCCGGTAAATCATCTACTCCTGAAATATAGAAAGCATTAACAGGACATGAAATATCTTTATTTATAACTCTTACGAGACTTCTTGCAGTTTCATCAATAGATAAACCAATAGAAGCTTCGCTAGATAAAAGAACTTCATTTTGAGTAGCATCTTCTCCATCACCCGGCGTATAAACTGATACTGCCCAAGCGTTAGTAAGAGGCGAACCTATGGAAATGTTAGTAGTATTGCCATTCTTACTATTAGTAATAGTTACAGTATTAGACGAGGGAGTTGCTAAAAAGTCTTGAATTTGATCTACTACTTCGGCCAATTTAGTTGCTACATCAGTATCAGTATCTCCAGACTCAATTTCCACTCTAACACTTACTCTACCAGAAATGGCAGGATCGGAAGTAGTGCCTTTATCAAACCAAATATAGTATTTTTTTTCATCTCTGGCTGAGTTTAACAGTATGTACCCTGTATCATCTGTATTAGCATAAGAATCAGTAGTAACAGTAGAAACCTCTGTTTCGCCAATAAAAACAAACTCACTCACTGCGTTATTATTGCCTATAATTAAATCAGAAATACCTGAAGTAAAGTCCGCTACAGCTAATAAATTTAATGTAAGTCTATGTAAGGTTTCTGTATTTGCATAAAATGTAGAGTTTCTAAACAGCTCTATATCTTTAGCAACAGGAGGTTTTTCATTAGCTTGAAGAATACCATCACCAGTGTTGGGATTGGTATATAAAAAAGCTCCCGCATCTCTAAAATCTTCAGAAGTTTCATCAGTAATGACTACTTCTTTAGCGGTATATTCAGGCTCAGTAATATTAGCTTCATATACTAGACGCATTTCATCACCGGGGTCTAAGTCAGCTAAATCAATGCCTTCTGTAGCTGTAACAGAAGGTGAGCGATAAATCTGATAAAAATAATCAGAACTTTCAATAATAGTAGGAACAGTAATAGTTAATTCTACAACAGCAGCAGAATCTTCAATAACAGCGCCTTGTTCAATAACAGTAGTAACTACAGCACTAAGAGCTATACTAGAAGAAGCATCTACAAGGTTTTCTCCAGTTTCTCTACTCGTCATAGTAATAGTATCGCCTACTACTTCAACATCAAACTCTGCTATTTGATTACCTAAAATAATACCAGTAGCAGTCGCAATATCAGTAGCAGTAACATAATTTTCAATATCTATTTCAATACCTACTCTATCAATTAGGTCAGGGTGTACTGGAATATCGGGATTAGCTGAAGTTGAAAACCAAATAAAATATTTTTGAGTTAATGAATTAAACAGAACATATCTATTAGCAACGCTACCATCATAATCAAGTTTATTACCTGATGAAAAAAACATTGTAAATTCTTCTGAAGTTAATATCCTTTGAGTAGTATTGGATACTACTAAACGAGCACTGGGACTTCCAAGAATTAAATTATTGTTATTATCACGAATGCCCCAAACAACTCTATATGCACATTTACTTTGAGGTTCTAAAAATCCACCATCAGAAAAAGTTAAATTGCCTGTTATATCTAGTCCCTTAACTCCACCAGAATCAGTAATAAATCCACTAGCTGTACTAAAATCAGAGGCACTAGAAGCAGAAATCTTTTTAATTCCATCGTCAGTAGTAAAGTATAAGTTACCATTAGATTCTTGTGATTTAATGCGCAATCCATCAGTAGTCTCTTTATAACTACCAGAAAAGCTTGAAAAGGCTCCTTGACCAGTAGAGTCAAACTGAAGAGTGCTATTATAATGTCTTAATATTCTGTTTTTATACTCAAAAACTTGGTTAAGGTTGTCACTAGCAGTTCCAAAAAAATTACCAAATTCTGCAAAACCTCTGCGACTTTGAATAGTATCTTCTGCATCAATAACAACATTATCGGCTACATCTAAAGCGCCTTCACGCTCATTGATTTCATTATTAAATGTATGTAGACCTGCAGCTTTCTTTAGAACGGGCATTAAGACCTCCCACGTCTTCTGTATCCATAACTGTTAATAACAGCTTCTCTAAGAGTTCCATGTCTATTTGTTAATTTTTCAGGAGCACCTTCAACTCTGTTATCTATAATATCATTAGTAGATTGTTCCATCATTTCTAGACGCCTTTGAGCAGAAGCTAGACCTTCTTGATCACCCAATGCTTCAAGAGCAGCAACAGCTACTCTTTGAGCTAGAACAGGATGAAGTTCAGCGGGCATTTGTGGGACTACTGTCTCCTGAGCTAAGTTGATATAGTCTCCAGCGATAAGGTCAGAAGGTATATCAGCAATAGCAAAGGTAATAGTTCTAGTATTAGCATCTACAGATAAAGGACTAATATCATATCTAAGAATAATATTAGGGTTCTGGTATTTAATAAAATCCATGTCAGGAGAAGAAGAAAAAACATTTGGAAAAGTTTCCACTGTAATAATACCAGTATTTCTGTCAATGCTCTGAATTTTACCTGCTCTATCTTCCAAAACAAACTCATTTGGTCTTAGATAAAAATGCATTCTGAGCACTGCGTTATTCTCAGGTAGTTCACCAAGAAGAACAACTTTATTATTCTCAAGATAGAATGCTTGTGCATATCTACTTGATGAGTAGTTATTGTAGTCAGGCAAATCTTCAACAGAGATTCTGCTTAACTCGAAAACTTGCTCACCTGTGTCATTACCAGTAAGACCACTAACATTAGTAACGTAACTTAAGTCTCTAAGCTTGTTACCTAACGCTCTGTATGGTATATCATACTTACTTTGACCTTCTACAAGTGTTACGTCCTCAGACACTAGAAGATATTCTTCATGGGTTCTTAGAAGGTGAGGAATACCGAAGTATTGAATCTCCTCATTCAACATTTCAAGCAAGTCATCGTTGGTAAAGGTGTTTTGATCTTTAGGAATCATTGCCCTTCTTTTGATGCTACGTATCAATTCACTAGATGTTAAAACACCCATAGTTGCTCCCTATTACTTTCTTTTCCTAAGTTTCATTATGGCTTCTTTTTTCAATCCACCATCTTCATGCTTGGTTCCTCCACAAGCATATTTTTCTGAACCTCCACAAGCATACTCATCTTCTTCATCTTCATCCATTCCCATCATTTCCATGCGACCTTTAAGGATTTCTTTAGCCTTATCAAGTCCTTCTTCAAGGCCTTCTCTTGTATCAGACGCAATTGTGATTTTTTGCATACCTTTAGTAAGTTCTTTCATTGGTTCTTCATGCATTTCATCTCTTGACTTTTTCTTTAGCTCTTTTAACATTTTCATTCGAGCTTTTTTTCTCATACTAGGCTTCATTTCTTCTCCTTTTAGTATTTAAACCTATATAAATAGTTGTTAATACTACTTTTTACCTATCTTCATACCTTCCCCCCAAAGACGTTTACATGCCCAATATCGAGCACTTAGCTTATCTTTGGCTTCATCGCAATTATGTCTAGCTCTAAATGACTTTTTAGCTTCTTTAGAATAGTTATGTTTATAACCATCTGCACCAAAATGGATAAGCTTTTCCTTACCATCTTTACAGGCTTTTACCATCTTTTTCTTGCCTTTTCTATCAGAATTTACAGGCTTATTACATTTCATCTTTTTCTTATCGGCCATTTACAGCCTCCTTCAAATCCATCATAACCTTAACAGGTGTAGTCATTTGATAGTCTATTCCTGTCATTTTAGCCATAATTTCACAGCAAAAATACTTGTCAGAGCTATGCCAACGATTATGAGTAGGGATTGTACGTCCTGATAGCTTATTAATGGCAAGCCACAAACCAAGATAGATGACTCCACCCCAATCATATTTTTGTCCTTTTAAATTTTTAAACATAGCTTTAATATCTTCATAATATCTAGTTTGTGTACATGCTATTTTAGTTATTTCGTTATTAACTTCAAGCCATTTAGTATATGATATAATATGCACATCTTTTTCTAATGTTGACTGAAATACCCATTTATTGTTGATCAATATTGCCACATGGCTAGGTATTTTTTGTAACTTTGGATACTGATGTTGAGTTCCCCACATAATAGCTCTAGAACCTATCTTTTTATTATTACTAAATAGGTAATGAACTGTTATTTTTCTCATGATTTATCTTCATGTATATAAAAATTAATACCTATTAAATTATCTGTGTTACTATTATTTGTATATTCTACAACTAACTGCATACCTTGAAATATGTCAGCATCATAAGGTAGTATTTCTTTCTGAGCATTTTCTTCAACATTCCAATTATATCCAAATTGATTTAATAAATAATTAGGAATAGTTGTGTAAGTTCCTGTAGTCGTATCTAATACTTTAAAACTACAGGTGTCACCTTTTTTCCCGTATAGTATTTCAATGCCATTAAGCTTTGCTTTAGGATATGGAAGTGTAAATATAATATTTTGGGTGCTATTAGCTGTTACAGTTTGCGTCACACCATGACCTCTAAAGAACAATTGTGCTTTATTGGCAAATGCTTCTGTTTTAACTATTTTAACATCCAAATCTTTTAAAAAATTGATAGCTTCTGCTACATCTAAAATATCAGTAGTTCCAGAACTATCTTTAGCTACAACTAAATCGCCCGAACTAATATCAGACAATACCTTAGAATTATTTGCCCATTTATTATATTCAGAAACTTCAAGCTCATAATAGACACTAGGAGCAATTTGCATACCACACCAAATATCAGAACTTACTTTTGTATTCTTTACAAACTTTGACATAAAAATCCTTTTACGTTGTACTACTAAAAATTATTTGTAGATGGGGTTTTTGAATAGATGAGCTACTTACTTGAACAGTTAATTCTCCAGTGCCCGGAAGTATAAATAAAGGAGTAGTTGCTGGTACTGAAAGCTCAACTGTTTTTTGTCCATTCATGTCTAAAATAAACAACGGAGTAGTTAAACCGGGGTCTGCAAATTTATCATAAAAAGATATAGTCGCATTAGAACTAATACCAGTTGTAGAAGATATAATAGAAGTAACAGTTGTAGTACCATTAAAATGTAGTGGAGCATCAAAAGAATCAATACCTGAGTAAAACTCTAGTAAACGTCCACTATTCGCATTACCATTGTAATCACAAAGAACTAAGTATCTATCATTAGAAACAGCTAAAGCTAAAGCTTCTTCAATCGCATCTTGCGCATTTTTACTAACAAAACCATTACTACGTTCTGGTTCTGATTCAAATGGAACAGATTGACAAACTGGTGTAGTAAATGGACCTGCCATTAGCTTAACTCCCCAAAAGCAACTTGTCCAGTTCCAGTAGACATAATAAACCATATTTCGGTATTAGGTCCAACTGGAACCATTATAAGTTGACTTTTAAATAAATCGAAACTTTGAGTTGTGTTAGAAAACCCCCACTTTATATTTGTATCAAGTGCTTCCATTATGATATACTTACGTTCAGCTTTAGGCAAAGCTCCTACTTTGCCTTCCACTGCGGTTATTGCATCAAGACTTAATATAGTATCTAGTCCACCATTGTCGTGAGTATCTCGAATTGCAAGCTCTTGATTAGAGGTTACTATCGCATAATCAGTTTCGTTACCAGTAGAGTCTGCCCCGACTATTTTACTAGACGAGGAAGCCTCTTTTTCATTCAAATCAGCCATTTAATCACCTATTAGGACTGTTCTACAATAATAAAAGTTGAGTAAAGGTCTTGAGCTTGGTTATCTCTATTAGTTTTAACTAATCTAATAGTAGTGCTATTAGCTGTGCCTGTTACTTTAATTGGTACTCTAAAAAGAGTTCCATCGATATTCGGATTAGCTGTAGAGTTAAAAGTTACATCTTTTGTAGCAAAAACTTCAGATACAGCACCATCACCAATTTGAAGCTCCGCTTTCATTTTGCCAGAACCGCTTGCTCTATATCCATAAAGAAGAACAGTTACTCCACTGGCAACACTATAGTCATGATTAGCTGAATCATCTTTAATAATAGCCGAAGCTAGAGCAAAATCATGTACTTCTGCTCCCTCATTTTCAGAGATAGAAACAGGTAAAGGGTTTGTGTCACTATAAGATTGACCAGATTCGTCACGAATAGCTACATCTAAACAAACAGTATCATCTGCGCCAGCAACAGCAGTAATGCGTTTATTTTGATGTGTTTCATCGGGAGCTGCAGTTCTGTCATGCGCAATCATACCAGTGCTTGAAGGCTCAGTATTAGTCGCAGCATCGTAATCACCATCGGTGTTAGCTTTACCTTCTTCACTTAGTTTTAATTGTCTCTTTGTTCCACCGGGGTCTACACCATGCGATCTAGTATGTAGTAGCTTCTCACTAACTTCTGTGGTCTTATCCACGCCACCGGGGTCTGCTCCATCTTGAATTTTAGATAATACTCGTTCATCGGTGCCATCAGCTTCCGATCTTACTGGTAATCCTGAATCATAATCTGCCATCGTCTACTCCTATTTAAGTTTTTCTTCCAGTTCTTTTTGTATTTCTTCGCATCGTGCGATTTCACTTTCAATACGTTTAATATCTTCTTTTCTTTCTTCTATTTTTAGTTCATACTCCATAATGTTAGTTTTAACTTTCATTAACTGAAGCTTAGTTTTTTTAGTATCTAAATCGCTCATATTATCCTACCTGTAGTACCTGTATTCTTCCTTCAAAATCACCCACATTGGGTCTTTCGTGTATAGCTCGTATTCTAACCACATCTCCAACTGCTAATTCAATCCCGCTTTCTGCTGAACCTTTAAACTCAAAATCAGTTGTTAATGCTGCACCAAAATATGTGCGCCTTTTATCAATAATAGTCCCGTTAATTTCAACTTGAAAAGTAGCAATATTACTTCCACCTGCGGAGCACCATTGAAGATAAGTGGTTTTTCCAACAGGAGCAGTAAAAGTAGCAACTGTAGTCAATACTGATTTTACAACACTATTTATATCATTATATAGACTAACAATTTCATTATTATTGTTAGGATCAACAGTTAAGCTAAATTCACCTTGTACTCTAAGAGCTTTGTCACCTGTAAAGGTAGTTTCTACAAAGTCTGAATGAAACTCAATAAAATCATAAAGCTCAAATGTTTTCTCGTATTCATTATATAAATACTTTGCATTTGGAACAGGTTCTAATACAAAAGTTTTTACTTCTTCAGTTACGCCTTGACTAATGATATTAAAAGTAACTCCCGCATTAGCATCTAAAGGGTCAGTAGTTTCTCCGGGGTCAGCATTTTGAATGTTAAGAATATTATCATTACCTTTAGTAATAAAATCGCTAATGGCATTTAGCGTAAGCTTTGTAGCCATTTGTACAATCTTTGCATTATCATTAGTTTGTAATATTACTTCAATTCCAACTTTTCCTACAATAGCAGGGTCTACTCCTCCTCCTGACACATTATACCAAACATAGTATTCAGTCTCATCTAATGCAGAGTTTAAAAGCCAATATTTACTATTAAGACTTCCTCCAATATCTGCAGGAAAAATAACTTCAAATACTTCAATATTTTTATCATAATAAGCAGTACCGCCTGTAGCATTGCCATCAGTATATGATACGTTAATCCTATTATAGTAACCTTCAACAAGATTATCTATATCAATAGTCCTAAGTGCTTCCGCTTTAATTGAGTGGGCATTTCTAAGAACCCCACCCATGTCAAGCTGTGTTAAACCTTTAGGAGTTTTATTTCCTGTATCATATACAGACATTTATTATACCTCAAACTATACTTTTAAAATCATGAAGGACCGAGAGATGGTTAGTCTCTCGAAGTCCTGCATGGTGCTCTATAATATGTAGCCTCTAGGAGATGTCAACATTGCAGTAGGAAGGACATCGAGGCTACTATACTAATTATTAAACGCTAGTTGTAATTGCTCTGAACTTCATAGTTCCAGAAACGAAACCTGCTACGTTACCACTTGTATACTGCACTTGTCCTGCAGCAGTAATGGTAAATACTACTTGAGAGTTGTCACCTGTAGATTCTACAGACATATCCCAAGAAGCTCCCTTCTGAATTCCATGTAGTTTAAATACTTCAAAAAGGTCAGCAGTTGCATCAATCTGAACTGATACTAAAGCTTCAAATGAACGTACTGTTCCATTAGCGAAAGCTAGTGAATCTACGTTAGCAGTTACGTTGTTAGTCATTGAGAAACTAGTCTCAGAGATGTCACCTGCAGAAGCACCCGGAGTACCAACAAAGTTAGCTCTAGTCATTTTTCTAAGTGCAGCAGCAGAAGCATCATAGATTAGAATCTCATCGGCATCATCAGCAGTAGCTTCAGCAGTAGTTCCAGCAATATCTACAGCTAGTGAACGAGAAGCTGTAATATCTCCACCACCAGAAAGACCTGAATCAGCAGCAGTACCAATAGATACTGTTGAGTGGTCAATGTGCTCATTACCAACAAAGTTTTGAAGAGAGTCATGATCAACTCCTGCAGGAATAACTGCAGCAGTAATAGTATTAGCACCATCATCATAGGTAAAGTCAACAGAAGTAGAGTCAGTTAGTGCTCCACCAACATCATCTTGTGCTCTTTCTGCAGTATAGTAAAGGTTAGTTGCACCTTCAGCTAATTCATCAGTAGAAACAAGGTCTACACCAT